>Ga0302221_10001483_pt1 | contig 15128 bp, 1 predicted proteins | sample II_Palsa_E2_1_FD_193517 | JGI IMG/M metagenome (GOLD analysis project Ga0302221, IMG submission 193517) | Peat permafrost microbial communities from Stordalen Mire near Abisko, Sweden - II_Palsa_E2_1 | ecosystem: Environmental > Terrestrial > Soil > Palsa > Peat permafrost | place: Sweden... | reverse complement strand
AAATATATTAAATATATTAAATATATTAAATATATTAAATATATTAAATAAATTAAATATTTAAAAATATTAAATAAATTAAATATTTAAAAATATTTAGAATTTTTTTTATAATAATTAAAAAAAATTTAATTTTTTAAATTTATTATTTATAAATAAATATTTTTAATATATTTAATCTTATATTATATTTTTTAAAGTATCGTGATTTAGTATAATATTAATAAAAATAAAAATAATTAAATAAAAAATATATATAAAGAAATAAAATAAAAAAATTAATTTAATAATTAAAATAATAAATAATATTAAAGAGTTTATCGATATTAAGTTAATTTAATATACATTAAATAAAAAAAACTAACTATAATCTTTAAAAGTTATTCTAAAAGAATTTTAAATTATTTTTTATTATTAAGTTAATTAATAAAATTTAAATTTTTTTTAAAAAATATCCGAGTTTATTTTTAATATAATAATATTTTTATAAAAATGAATTTAAAATATATATTAATATTATTATTATAATAATTAATTATCGAAATTATTTTATTTTAAAACTTATAAAAAACTTTAAAGCTTTTTCGAATTATTTAAATATTTATATATTAACTTTAATAAATAGAATTTAATTATTTTAAATATAATTATAATTAAATATTTTAATAAATTAATAAAAAAAATTATATAATTATTAATTAACGACTTATATTTACTTTAATATAATTTTTTTTAATAACTTATAAAATCTTAAATTCTTTATTAATAAAATTATTATCATTTATTAAAAATTATATTTTAGAAGAATAAAAAACCAAAAAAAAAAATTTAAAGCTCGAAATTTTTATTATTTTAATATTAGTTTTTATAACTTCGATAAATAGTTTTACGTTATTTATTTATAATATATAATCGATATCGAAAATAAAATAAATAATAATAATAAAGTTAATAAAAATAAAAATAAATAATACTTTTAAAATCTTTTTAATAAATATAAACGATATAAAAAAATATTTATTATTTTTATAATTTAGTTTAATTAAAAATCTTTTAGCTATATTAATTATAATAATTAATATAATTAATATTTATATATAAAGTTTTATAAATAACTTTAATTTACTTTTTTTAATATATTAATTAATAAGCGAAAACTTTATACTAAAATTTAATAAAATAAAAAACATTTATACTTTTATAATTAAAAATAAATCAAGATATAATTCTTATTATTTTTATAAAATTATAATTAATATTAAAGTATCGAAATACTTAATTATTAATTTTACTTAATTTTAAATACTATAATATATAAATTAAAATATTACTTTTAATAAAAATATTAAAAATTAAATAATAATATAATTCGAAATCGGTTTTAGTTTTTTTATTAATTTTTTAAAAATAAAAACATTAATTAGTTAAATAGAATTTTATATTATATTAATAAAGACTTTATTTTTTTTTAATTTATAAAATATAAATAAATTAAAAATATATTTTAATAATTTAATAAATTATATTATTATTATTATTATTATATTAGTTATATATTATTTTAAATATTTTTTTTAAAATACTTTATTATATAGTTTTATTATTAAATTTTTTAATTATAATCTTTATTTTTTAATTAATATTAAATTATAATACTTTTATTATTATTTTAAATATTTTTTAACTAATAAACTTTAAAATATATTCGAATAAATAAATTATAATATTAATAAAAAATTATTTTAATTCTTTATTAAATTCTATAAATATTATTAAAAGTATAATAAATTATTTAATTATTTTAGATTTAATTTAAAAAATAATATTAATTTTAATTATTTTATTATTATCGATATTTTTAATATTTTAAATAAATTAATATTTTATATAATCAATAAAGGAACACGTTATTAAGCTAATTAATAACTTTAAAATATTAGTTTAATTTATATTTAAAATACTTTATATAAATATTAAATTAATATATATTTAAAACTTTTAAATTAGTTTATTATAAATATTAAAAAATAATTTATAAATAAAGAATTCGTTTAATATATAAATATTATAAATATTAAAGTTAAGATTATTTTTATAAATATTATTAAATATTATTATAGCCCGATTTAATATATTTATTTAATTATTATAATCGAGATTTAAAATATTAATAAAAATATAATATTATAAATAATATTTAAAGCTATTAATAATATTATAAAACTTAATAATATAGTTTTTATACTTTTAGTTTATAGTATTTTATTTAAAATAATTAAATATAATACTTTATTATTAATTATTATTTAATGTTTAATAACTTTAAAAAAAATAATAACTAAAATCTAAAAACTATAAATAAAGTATTAAATAACTAATATTTTAAATATCTAAAATAGATTAAATATAACTAAAATCTATAAACTTATATTAAATTCGGACGTTTTAGTATAATGCGAAAGAAATATTAATTAAGTTAATAATTAAAAAAGATTATATAAACTTTTAATTATTAATAATTAAATTTATATATTTATTTTATTATATAATAATATAATATTTTACTTTATTTTTATTAAACTTTATTATAAGTTATATAAATTAATTAAAGCTAAACCGAAATATATTATTTAAAATAATATAAAAAAGAATATAATTATTATAAATATTTTATTAATTATTTTCTCGAAGTATAATAAAAGTTATTTTTATAAATACTTTAATATTTTTATATTTTTATAAAACGACATCGAATATAAAAGATTTTATTAAACTAAAATAATAAAAGTATTTTTAAAATAATTCTAAAATATAAACTTTTATAAAGAATATATATATATATATAATTTTTATTTTATTAACGAAATAAAACATAAAAAATAAATAATAAACATAAAAAGTTAAAACTTATTATTTAAGTTTATAACGATAATTTTAAATATATAATATTAACGTAATTATTAATAATTTAATATATTAGCTAATAAATTATTTTTAATATTAATATTATAATAACTAATATTATAAATTTATATTCATAGAATATTTTATAAGTTTATAAATATTTAATCGATAATATTATTTAATTATAATTTTTTTATTAAACTATTTTAAAAACTTATTTAATGCTTAAATTTATAAAATAATTTAATTTTTAAAGTTATAAAATCATTATATAATATTTTTAAAACTAGAAATTATTAGTTTAAAACTTATTACTTTTATTATATTAAAGGATTAAATATAAAATAATCGATTTATAATCCTTGTTTTTTTTAAATAATAAATCTTTTAGCGTTATAAAACTTTAAATTAATAATATACTTTTTATTAAAAATAATACTTTTGCCGAAAAGAAATAATTAAAATTAATAAAAATTTAGTTTTTAATTAAAGATTAAAAATAACTTATTTTAAATCATGAATTAAAGTTTAATAATAATATTATTATTATAAATAATAAAAATATTATACGCGAAAACTTTAATATTAAAGACTAATATATTATTTAACGCGCTAAAAGAATATATATTATATTCGTTTATTAATTTAAAATATTATATAATTTTTTTTAATTTTTATTTAATTTATTAATTTTATAAATAATAACGTTAAAGTATTAAATAAATATATTTAATAATAGATTTAAAATATTATTAAAAGATTATATTTCGTTAAGTTTAATAAAATATTATTATAATTATTTTATTTTATAAATATTTTTTTTTACGAATAATAAAGATTTTTTTTTTAAATCGAGTATATAATTATATTAGTTAATAGAGTTAATTAAATAAATATTTTTTATTAGTTTTTAATTAAGTATAAATAAATTATTAAAAATATTCTAGTTTTTAAATTATATAAAATAATTTATAGTTTTAATATAAAAGTATTAATTATATTTATAATTAATAAAGTATTAAAAATTAAGTTTTTATTTATTATTTATATAAATTTAAAATCGTTATATAAATATTTTATTAAACTAAATATTATATAAAAAACGATTTATAATCAATATTATATATTTATATTAAACTTATAAACGATATAAAATTAAAAAAATTAAATAAATTAAAAAGAATTTAAATCTTGTTAACGTAATAACGAAGTTTAAACTATTGAATATTTTAAAGAAATTAATTAATATAAATATTATATTATTAAATATAAAAAAATAAATAAAATAAGAATAAATAATATAAAAATAAATATATTATAATATTATAAAAAATATTTATAATTTTAAATTAAATTTTAAAAACGTTAATTATATTAAAGATTATATTAAGTTTAATTAAATAATTTATATTCGATTAAATTTTTATATTATTTTTACGTTATTTTTTAAAGTAATTTTAATGTTAATAAAATTATTTATTATATATTTATTATATATAATTATATATATAATAAACTTTAAATTTATTATTATAAAAAATTATAAATTTTTAATTATATTTAATTAAAAATACAAAATCCTTATTATAAGTTTATTTATTATTAAAGAAATTATAATTTATTTTTATATTTTTTAGTTTTATAAATATTTTAAAAATATTTATTTTAGATTAAATTAATCGAATATAAATTATTATATAAATAAATATATTTTTTTATTAAAATTAAAATTATTAATATTTAAAATTTAGTTTTTTTTTAATTCTTTTATAAAATTTAAACGAGATTTTTTATTTTAAATAATCTCGTTTATTTATTATTATAAGTTTTTAGAATTCTTTATTATTTTTATTTTTTTAGGATTTTATTTTATTTATTTATTATATTTAAAATATTTAATATTATTTATATAATATTTTTTTTAATTATAAATAAAATAAATAATATTATTAATAAAGTCGGATTTAAAAAATAATTTAAAAAACTTAAAGTTATTAGATTTATTATTATAATAATTCTTAAATTTTTTTTAATATTCTTATTAAAAAGAATTAATAAAACTAAAGTTTTTTAAAATAAAGTTATTTTTTATTTAAATCTTTTATTTAAATTCTTTATTTAAATTCTTTATTTATTTTTTTTATTTTTTTTAAATAAATAAAATATTTAGTTTTTTATATTCATTTAAATTAATATATAATAGACGTTATAATTTATTTATAAAATATTAATATAAGTTATTTTTTTATTTCTTGATTTTATAAAATAATAATTTAAAGATTTATATTTATTTATTTTATTTATTTATAAAATAAATAATAATTTATTTTAAAAGATTTTATCCGAGTATATAACTTAATAACGAATTCTTTTAATAATTATTCTAAACTTTAAAAGACTTAAAAGACTTTTTATTAACGTGTTTAAAGTATAATAATTATATTAATTAAAAAAAATTTAAATTTTTTTAATAAATTTTATAAAAAAAAAAAATTTATTTTTTAAATAATCTTTTAATTATTATAAATATTATTTTATAATAAACTTATTATAATATTTATTTAAATAAAATATTAATTATAGATTTATAACTAAACTTTAAAGATTATTTTTTAAATAAAAATAAAGATTTTTTATTTTTTTAAACTTTTTTTATAATATATATTAAAAGTATAAATTTTATAAGAATTTTTTTTATTAAACTTTATTTTAAGTTCTTTATATTATAATTTTAAAAAAAAATAATATCTTTAAAATTAAAAGTTTATTATTCTAAAAAGATTTATATTAATTTATTTTACTTTAATATTTTTAAAGTTAATAATTTATTAAAAGACAAAAGTTAAGTTAATAATAAAAATATTATTAAAAAAAACTAATATATAAATTAATATATAATATATTAATATTTTATTATAATATTATAATATAATAATTAATTATATTTATAATATTTTTCTTGATTTTTAATTATTTAATTTCGGTAATAAAAAAGGTTTTAAAGACTTTTATTATTTTTAATTAAATGTCGAGAATAAATTTATTAATAAATTTATTATTATTATCGTGATTATTAATAAAATCGTGTAAAGGTTCGTTATTGACTATTATATTTAATAAATTTTTTTTAGTTATTATTTAAAGATTAATTCGGGATATTATCTTTATTAAACGTTTAATTAATTTTATTAATCATGATTAAGTATTAAAGAAATATTTTGGACGGGAATACGATAAAGAAGTATAATAATTATTTATTGAATTATTTTTTAATAAAAATAAAGAGAGATTAATTTATAAAATAATTAATTAATAAATAATAAATTAAATAAATTAATAAATTATAAATTTAATAGATTTATTATAAAATTAATCTTTAATTCTTTTAAAAAAATCAAGAAAAAATTCACTATATATATATAATCGTCACGTGGGTTCCTCGCACTTATTTAATAAAGTATATAAAAAATAATATAATTAATTTATAATTAATCCGGACGAGCGAAGAAGTATAAATACTAAAAAGTAATTTATATAATAAATAAGCTAGTCACGTGTCATTGTATTTATTAGTTTATATATATTATAAATAACTTATATTAATACTTTATAATAATATATAAAGTTTATTATATATTAGTTTAAATAAATATAAAAAGCTAAATATTTTATTTATTTAAAAATAAAAAAATAAAAATAAAAGTTATTTAAATAAAAGTAATTTTATTTTAAAAAACTTTAGTTTTATTAATTTTCTTTAATAAAAATATTAAAAAAAAATAAAAATTATTATAATAATAAATTTAATAATTTTAAATCTTTTAAATTATTTTTAAATCCGGCTTTATTATTAATATTATTTATTTTATTTATAATTAAATATATATATATATATATAATATAAAGTATTATAGTTTATAAAATAATTTTAAAGATTTTAGATATAATAAAGATTCTAGATATAATAAAGATTCTAGATATAATAAAGATTCTAGTTATAATAAAATTAATTCACTTATATACTTTTAAGTTTTTATTAATTATAAAAAAAAAGTTTAAATAAAAATTATATATTCTAATTATAAAACCCGACTTATATAAAATTATTTATATATACTTAAATAATACTTAAATAAAATCCTAATTATTTAATACTTTTATAATATATTATAAAAACTAGATATTTTAGTTTATTTAAACTAAATATTTATTTATATTATTAATATTAATAATATATAATTTTTTTATTATAATTAAAAACAACTTTACTAAAATATTAAAACTAATAATCTTAATAATAAATAAGTTTAAAATCTTGTTTTTTTCTCTAATAAATTATATTAAACGAATAAAAATAAATAATTAATAATTAATAAACTTTAAATTTATATATTTATAAAAATAAATTTTCTTAATTTAATTAAAGAAATCCTTTTTATATTTAATATAATCTTTATAAATAAAGATAATATATCGTTCTTTATTTTTATTTAAAAATCTAATTAATATATAATAAATCTAATTACTTTGTTTTATAAAATATTATATAAAAATAAAAATAAAATATTAAAGAATATAATAAAAAAATATTCTTTTATAAATATTCTAAGTTATAACTTAGTATATTCAAAAGTTAAAAGTTAATATATTTGAAAATATTTATTTTTAGTTTTTAAATAATTAATTTTTTATAATATTTCTATAATTATTATATTATCGTTATAAAACCTAAATAATTATTTAACTAAAATTATATTAAAAATACTTTTTTATAAATATTTTAAACTATAAATATATTTAGAAACTAAAAATTAATACGTTTAAAAGTATTTACTTTTAGTTTTTTAATAATTAACTTTTTACGTAAAAAATATAATATTTTATTAATATAAAATTATAGTTTAGTTTTAATTACTTTTAATATTATAAGATTCTTAAAAAACTTTATATCTAAAAATAATAAAATATTATTAATAAAAAAAATATATAATTTTTTAAACTTTATTTATATAATTATAGTTATATAAAAACATGATTATAAATATATAAAAGCGTGTTTTCTATTTATAATAACTTTATTTAAATTAAAAACTTAATAAAATATAATCTTCTCTTATTTTCGGAAGTTAAAAAAATCTTTATTTTATATTAAAATAAAGAAATATTTATAAATATTTATATTAATTTATTAATCTATAAGTTTAATAAAAATTTATTATTTTTTAAAATAATTAAAAAAAAAATTAATTTATACTATTTTATATATTATTTAAAAAATAAATATAAATAAAAAAAATTATATAAATTACTTTAAAATTAAAAAAAATCAAAGAAATAATTTTAAAATATATATAAATTTTAATAATAAAAGATTTTTTTTTATAAATTTAAAAATACTTTATAAAAGCTTTATAAAATATATTATTTACTTTATTAGCTAAAAATATTCAGAATTATTTTCTTTAAACTAAAGATTATTTTAAAAAAAATATTATATTATATATTTTTTTAGTTTAAAGAATTTATATAATATAAATATTTTCGAGTAAACTAAAGTTTAAAATAAAGCGATCAATATTATAAATTTATAATTTTATAAAAATATTCTTAATAATATCGATATTATAACAACGTCGAAATATTTATAAATAAAAGATTATAAAATAAATTTTATTAAATTATGAGAATTTTTATAAAAAAGCTTTAAATATTATAAAAAAATTTATAAAGAAGATTAAAATCTTTACGAATTAATTATAAATTAAGTCTATTAATATATAGTTAATCACGAGCCGACTATTGATATTTAGCTCGTGATAGTTTATTAATATAACTTATTATAAGTTAAGTTTATTAATAAATAATTATTATTATATAGTAATAATGATTTATTTAATTATATAATTACTTTGTTTTAAAGAATAAAGTATAAAGTAAACATAAATAAAAATAAATTTACTTTTTTTAATAGACTATTACTTATTGTTTAATAAATAAAATTTAAAGAAAAGATTAAGATTATAAGTCTTTTAAAATAAAAACAAAAAATTTAATTTAAAAGAATTAAGTATAATAATTAGTAATTACCGAATCTCGTGATTCTTAAGTTTAATTATTCTTTAAATAAACTTAAAATAAATAATATAAATCTTGATTAACTTTAAATATATTTAATTATAAAATTATTTATATATAAGTTATATAATCGAAATAAAGTTAATAAAGTTAATCGTGCTATAAATTATTATAAACCGAAGTCACTCCTCTTCGCTAAAGTTAATTATAAAGTCAAAATAAATAAAATAAATAAAATAAATAAAATAAATAAAATAAATAAAATAAATAAAATAAATAAAATAAATAAACATTAATATTAACCGATTAATAAATATTAATTTTTTAGTTTATAATAATTATTTTTTTTCGAACTTATATATATTAATTTTATTATATTTAAAAATATAAGTCTTATATAAAAACTTTATAAAATTAATATTTTTATTAAAATTTAACTTTTTAATAAATAACTTTAACTTTTATTAAATAAATCTAATAATAATATAATTTATAATTATTAGATCTATATAATAATTAAAGCTAATTAACAAGATTTTATTATTTTTTATAAAAATTTTTTTTAATTATATATATACTTTAACTTTAATAAAATAAATTTAAAAAAATATAAAGTATTATTTTTAAATATTTTATAATAATAATAATATATTTTTATTATTTTTATATATATTATTATTAAATAAAATCTATATAGTTTATTATAAATTTTCTTGTTTTAATAAAATCTTTTTAATATTTAAATAATTTATAATATAAATAAATTTTTTAAAGAATTTATTAATATAGTTAATTAATAATTTTTTAATAATTTTATTATATTACTAAAGTTTATAAATATATAAAGATATAAAAATCAAAAAAAAATCAAAAAAAAATTCGAGTATAAAAAGTCAAGCTATTAAGTATTAATTTATAAATAATATTATATATTTAAAGATTTATTCGATATATTTAAAATCAAAATTTCGCGAAGACTATAATATTCAAAAGTAAATTCTTTTATCTAAAAATATAAAATTATAAAATAATTTAAACCGAAAAGAAGTTAATTAATAAAAAACTCGATATTATAATCGATAAACAAGAATTAAAAGATTTAAATTAAATAAAAAAAAGAATAAAAAAACAAGATAAAAAAAAGAAAAAATAATTAAGTAAAGATATATTAAAAAGATTAATTTATATATAATTTATTAAAGAAATAAGTTTCTTAACAATATTTATTTATTTAATATTAATTATATTTTTTATATAAAGTATATAAAAGTTTATACCGAAATAATAAGAAATATTATCCCGATATCGCGGATATATATTACAAAAAAGGACGAAGACAAAGACTTTATTAAAGGACAGAAGAGACGAAAGAGGACGAGGAAGATTAAAAGGATAAAGATTTTATTAGAGGATAGAAGAAGATAAAGAAGATAAAGATTTTAGTTAAAGAGATAATAAAGTGAATAATATAGGATTATAGCTAATAAACAAAAATTAAAAGATTATTTTTCGTTTAGATTTTATATTTATATATACTTTTATTTATAAGTATTTTTATTTTATTAAATATAATTTTATAAATATTATAATAGTATTAGCTAAGCTAAAGTACGTTAAAGTAAATATTATTATTAAAATCTCAGCTATTAATAATATTTTATTAATATAAAAGAGATTCTTTATAATTATAAAACTATAACGTTAAATTAATTTAAAAAATAAAATATTATTTATATTATATTTTTAATATATATAATAAAGTATCGTGATTTTATTTTATATTATATATTTATAATTATAAGTCTTATAATTTTATAAATATAAATAAATTTTATTAATTAAGATTTTATAAAATTATAATTTTTATTTAAGTTTTTAAAATCGATCGAAATCGATTAAAATCGTTTTATAATCTAAAATTATTCCGGAATCTAAAACTATATTTTAGATTCCGAGCCGATATTATAAGTTCTAATATTAAACTAAGTCTTTAAAATCACGTGCTAAAGTATATTAATAAAGATTATATTATTAAAAATATTAAAACTTTAATAAAAATATTAATTTTTAAATCCGATTTAATTTATATAATTATAATAATTATTATTATATTAAATTTAAAGAAATTATTAGCCGAAAACTTAATAATCTTATTAATATATTTAAATTTATTGATTATAATATTTTAAGTTTATTTAAAATTAAAAGACTAAAAAAAAAAATTATATATTATTGTATTTTAAAGATATCGATAAAGATATTATATTATAATTAAGTCGAATTAGTTAAATATAAAAGAAATAAATTTTTAAAGTCCTTAAATTTAAAAGAATAAAAAGTTATCAAAAGCTTGATTTTTTATTTACGCAAGAATTCTAGTCCTTTATATATTCGTTAATTATAAATTTAAATCATTATAACTAATAATTAATTTTAAATTAAAACTATTAATATATACGTAACATTTATTAATTATTATAAATCTTTATAAATCAATACTTATTATTATAAATTAGTTAACTTGATTTTAAAGTAAATACTCTTTATTTCAAATACTTAAATTTAGCTTAAACATTAAATTCTTTAATCCTTTAAACCGGACTAATAATAATTTAGCGATTTTTAATAACCGCAAATATTAAATAAATTAAGTGAATTAAACGAATTAATTTTTATATAATAATAGATTATATTAACTATTATTAATTTTAATTTCGTCTTAATTACATTAATAATAATTAAATTATTTAATTTTAACTTAAAAAATTTATTAAAATATTTCTTAAGTTCTTAAATAAAAAATTAAGAACTTTAATTTAATAATTAACGTACTTATTTATAAAAGTAAGTCTAGTAATTAAAATAAGATATTTAATATAATTATTAATTAAAATATAAGTTTTTTAATATTTAAATATTAATAATTCTTAAATAATTAAATAATAAATTTTTATACTTTAAATATAATAATATCTTTATTAATAATATTTAAATAATAATATATAATTATTTAAATATAATACGCTCCTTTAATAAAGACGTTATTATTTAAAACTAAATTAATTTAAATCTTAAATAAATTAAAAAATTATTAAATTTCGATTTATTTAATGATTTTATTAATCTATCCGCTTTTTAATTTTCGGAAGATATATAATTAAAATCTATTATACCCTTAATTATTAAATCTCTTATATAATAATATTTTATCGCTATATACTTAATCCTTTTATAAAAAATTAGATTTTTAATTAATAATAAAACTTTATTATTATTAATATAAATTAAGAACTTATTTTACTTATAATATTTTAATTTTTCTAATAAAGCTTTAATATAAATAGCTTCTTTTACTATAATATTAATAATTATATATTTAGCTTTTATAATACTTTAAGCTATAATTGACTATAATTTAAACTTTTAATTAATTATATCTTTAATATATAATATTAAATAATCATTAGTCGATTTAATAGTTTTAATATCGTTTATATAGTCGGCATTATAATATCCACTTATAAAGTAATTCTTATTTTTATAATAAATTATATCGTAATCTTTAATGTTTTTTAAATATTTATATATTCTTTTAACGACAATAAAGTAAATATTATTAAAATTAGACGTGTAGCGAGCTAATTTAATAATTATATATACGATATCTATCTTAATATTAAATATTATATATAATAAAGAATTTATAAATATTTAATATAACTTAATTTATTCTTTATTAATTTATTCTTTATTAGATTTTAATTTAATATAAGAATTTATAAGTATAGACTTTATTTTAATATCTTGTAAATTATATTTATTAAGTACTTTATTAATATAAGTAGTTTGACTTAATTTAATAAATTCTTTATTAATATTAAAATTAATATTAATACTTAAGTAATCTTTAATAATTCTTAAATTCTTAATTTTAAAGTCTTGACTTATTAATTTAATAAAGTCGTTAAATATAATTTTATTAAAAGTTAAAATAATTAAATCATCGATATATAAACAAATAATAACTTTAATATTATTATTTATAAATAAGTATACTTCGTTATTTAAAGACTTAAATCTTAATTTTAAGAGCTTAAGTTTTAAAGTATAAAACTATATTCAAGCTAATTATTTTAATCTATATAATACTTTATTTAATAATAATATATAATCAAGATAATTAATATTTATAAAATTTTTAAGTTATTTCAAGTATAATAAAGCGTCGATATTTCTTTAAATAAAAGTTAAAATTATATCCGCTTTAAATATAATTAAGTTATTAAATATAGTTAATGCGAATATTAATTTCCAAGTTATTTATTTTATAATACTAGCGTAGATTTTAATATAATTAAGTTTATATAATTATTCGAAGTTTTTAACGACGAATCTTAATTTAAATATAAGACTTAAAGTATCGATATCTTTAATTTTATATACTTATCGACTTTTTAATACTTTAATATTTTTAAATCTAAGAATTAATTTTTAAGTATCATTATTATTTAAAGTATTTAGCTTTAATTTTATAGATTTAATCCATTCCTCTTTATTTAAGATATTTATAGCTTCTTTATAAGATTTAAATTCGATTAAATCCTTAATTTCGATTTTAAAGTCTTTATCTTTAAAGATCGATTTATCGTCTTTATTAATTTTATCGACTTTTTCGAAATTATAATTATTTTTAAAAGAACTATTAATATTAGGATTTTTATTTTTATAATTATAAAAATTAATATAATTAATATTTATATTCTTTTCGAAAATTAATTTTTTATTAATATTTAAATTAAATATTAATAAATCATTAAAATTATTATCTTTAATAATTTTGTTAAAATTTCTTAAATCTTTTAAATTGTTTAAATCATTAAAATAATGATTTTTATAATTTTTAAAATTAAAATCGATATTTGCTTTTTGATTTAAGGAATTTAAATAAACTAAAGAAGTAATATTATAAATATTCGATTATATAATATTTATATTAAGTCCAAATAATTTATTAAACTTAATATATTAATAATTAAAGTCTAATTCGTTTAAATCATTATTATTTTAATTAATTATTTCTTTATCGACTATTCGACATATTTTAGCTTATTTTAATATTATAAATAAGCTTAATTCATCGTTATTATAAATATTATTATTATTATTATTTATAGATTCTTTATTATAAATCAATATATAATCATTATAATCGAAAGATTCGATTTTTAAAAATATATTATAATCTTCTTTAAGCTTATAATTATTTTTATAATTTAATTCCTCTTTAATTACTATATCTTTAATAATAATAACTTTATTGTCTTTTAATATATAAACAATAAAATTATTAAAAGACTCAAATCTTATTAATATATTCTTTTGTCGTATTTTAAAGATATCGATAAAGATATTATATTATAATTAAGTCGAATTAGTTAAATATAAAAAAAGTGAGTTTTTAAAGTCCTTGGATTTAAAAGAATAAAAAGTTATCGAAAGCTTGATTTTTTATTTACGTAAGAATTCTAATCCTTTATATATTCGTTAATTATAAATTTAAATCACTATAACCGATAATTGATTTTAAATCAAAACTATTAATACGCATGTAACGCTTATTAATTATTATAAATCCTTATAAATCAATACTTATTATTATAAATTAGTTAACTTAATTTTAAAGTAAATGCTTCTTATTTTAAATACTTAAATTTAATCTAAATATTAAATTCTCCGATTCTTTAAACCGGATTAATAATAATTTAGCGATTTTTAATAACCGCAAATATTAAGCGAATTAAGTAAATTAATTTTTATATAATAATAAATTATATTAATTATTATTAATTTTAATTCCGCTTTAATTATATTAATAATAATTAAGTTATTTAGTTTTAACTTAAAAAATTTATTAAAATATCTCTTAAGCTCTTAAATAAAAAATTAAGAACTTTAATTTAATAACTAATGTACTTATTTATAATAATAAGTCTAATAATTAAAATAAAATATTTAATATAATTATTAATTAAAATATAAGTTTTTTAATATTTAAATATTAATGATTCTTAAATAATTAAATAATAAATTCTTATACTTTAAATATAATAATATTTTTATTAATAATATTTAATTAATAATATATAATT
>Ga0302221_10001482_pt1 | contig 15137 bp, 1 predicted proteins | sample II_Palsa_E2_1_FD_193517 | JGI IMG/M metagenome (GOLD analysis project Ga0302221, IMG submission 193517) | Peat permafrost microbial communities from Stordalen Mire near Abisko, Sweden - II_Palsa_E2_1 | ecosystem: Environmental > Terrestrial > Soil > Palsa > Peat permafrost | place: Sweden... | reverse complement strand
CGAATAGCTATTTTAAACCTTGTCCCGGTTAAATAAAGTCTTTTACACCTCTTAACGAGCGAAATATCCTTCGGCACGCGCGAGAATATCCGAAACACACATATGCCTAGCTTAAGGAGGATATAGGCGTCACTTGCTCTTATAGAATTATCTCTAAGGTTCTTAAGTCTAATAGTATACTCAATTGGCGTTGTGCGAAGCGTCCGCACCTCACAAAGAACGCAGTAAAGAAGAGGTACGCGTGGTGCAAGTTACGGCTTAATTGGATAGCAAAGGAGTGGGGACTTATTATGTGGAGTGACGAGTGTTTTGTAGAAAGGGGGGCCGGCAAATAGCAAGAATGGTGCTTTTGTATGCCGGCCTAAAAGTAGGAACCAAAGATGATTTAGATATATAGTTGTAGAAAGGATATAAGGGTTATAGTTTAGGGGTGCTTTTAGGATATAAGGCGTACTTCTCTTTACCTTATAGATCGAGACTTTAAGTTTAAGAAGCATGGGTACTCTACTAACTCGTATATTAAAGTCTTAGATGCTATAGTAGCCCCGGCGATTAAAGAACTTAACGACTTAAGCTATATATTTATGCAAGATAACGCCTTTATCTATATTGTACACTCGGTCCGGGATTAGTTTACAAATGCGGCCTTAATTTGCTTAGATTAGCCCCTTTACTCCCCCGATTTAAACCCGATTAAGCATGCTTAGGCAAAGCTTAAGGAACTAGTTGACAAAGAGTTCCCTAAGATCTTTAAAGGTTAGGAAAAGGAGAGTATAATATAGAGCAATTAGAGAGTGCATTGCAAGCTTGTTAGGATATGATCCTTAAAGAGTTCTTTGATAAATTGTATAATAATATGCCTTGACGGGTGAGGGCTTGTTATAAGGCTAAAGGGTGACACACTAAATATTGAGACTAATATCCATTTAATTGTTATGATTTTTGTACTATTAAAAAGAGGAAATTGCAACGATTTAAACGATCTAGTCGCATTGTAAATGCGACTGCATTTAAAAAAGTTATAAAGCTTTTAATAGAAGTGAAGTGTGGTGGGGTGCGGGGTAAAAAAACGCTTTGGCCAATTTCAATGTCCTAGTACCGTACAAGTATTACGCTTAAAAGGAGTAGCTATAATAAGAACTATAAAAGTAATAAGCTTAAAAGGAGTAGCTATAATAAGAATTGCAAGAGTAATAGCTACTAGTTTAGCTATAAGTGTAGCTACTACTAGCTTTATATTATTATTACTAGTTTTGCTATTTGATTTTGCAATTTCGAGTATAATGCAAATAAACGCATAAAGCTTATTAAGCCTTTAAAGCAAGTAATTAATTATAAATAAGACTAAAAAACAATTAACTTATAATCTTATTTGCAATTAATAACTTATTTAAAAATTGCAAAGCTACACTTATATAAGAAGGTAAAAGAGTATTATAATAGTAGCTTAAGGTGCATTTCTAATAATAAAAGCTTTAGCCGACTAAGTCGAAATAGCTACTATTATTCTATTTAAAGAGCGTAAAGTTAATTAGCTTTTAAGTTAGCTAAGGACGCATTTAAATTATTTCGAGTATATTATAATTAAAGCAAGGAATGTTGCACTAAAGGCCCTTTGTAAGTTATAGGATTCAAGCTTTAAAAAGGGTTTTAATAAAAGCAAAACTACTCGAGAAAGGTAATTTACCTCTATTATATGCAAGAGTTTTAAGAGTAATATAAGCTACAAAAATAGTAGCAATAGCAAGAATAATAATAGTTACTTATAAGTTATTAGCTTGCGTTAATAAAGTCGAGCAAGAAATATATTATCTTGCAAGCAACATTTCAAGCAAAGGTATATATATAAGGTTTTAAAACACTAGCGGGGAGTCTTATAAATTGTATTATTATTTATATTGCAAAAAGGGAGCTAAAAACTAGAAAAAAAGCCTACTTTAAGTAAGAATAGACTTAGACCTAGTAATTAAAAGCTATAAAGCTATAATATGCGCTAGTGCAAGAGCAACTACAAAGCCTTTAATATGCAAATCATTTAATTGTTTTATTAGCTAGCAAATTATAAGTTTAAAAACGCATGTGTATATAAAATATAAGCTTTATCTATTTAGTCTTATTACTTAATTAGCTAGGGGGTATATTGCAACTATAGGGGCTTGCGGCAGCTTAAGGCTTAAAGCTTATATAATTGAGGGCGCTTTGCATTTTATATTATAAGAGCACTCTTCCCTTCTTTTCTAGTTCTTAATAAGACAACTTTTATTAATTACTAATTCATTTATCACCCTGCTTTATGCGCATCAAACTCCTTCTTGCTTACATTACTAGAAAAATCACCCTTTATGTCTAGATTCCCCCTTAATTTAATTTATATTAAAAGTTCCTCTAGCTTAAATAAATATATAATAATTGCTATTTTAATAGTAGTAATAGTAAAAAGTATTAAAACTAATATTTTATAAATAAAGAAGAACTATCTCCCCCTTTCTTAACTCCTTTTTTACGCAAGCCCCTTATCCCCTTTATCACTATTAGAGTAAATCTAGTAGTCTTTTTATAATAAAGTTCACCTTTGCCCTTCTTTAATATAAAGGTGAATCTAAAAATTATATTAATTAATTTTATTTTTAAAGTTAATAGTTTTAAGAAGTTAAGATAAAAGTAAATTTGGATTTAGAAATTTTAATAAAATTAAAATTGTCTTTATATACTTAAAAAGAAGCTTTAAGCTAGACTAGGGGTCGATAAGAAACTATATTTAACTAGAGCTTAAATAGGCTTTAAGGGTCCTATTTTAAAGCAAGAATGCTAAAAAATTTAAATAATTAAAATCTTTGCTTATATAATATATAAGCGCTTTACAATTATAATTTTTGCTTTGCTAAAACCATATAACATAAATGTTACCTTTAATTAAGAAGCTGCTTTAACTTTTAACTAGCAATTTAATTTGCAAAAGCTAATAGACTTCTCTATTAATAACTTCCTTAAAAGAGTCGAGGAATTTTAAAAGCAATAATAGCTAAAGACGCTAAAGAGAATTACTATAGAAAATTTGTAGCTAGAATTCTATATTGTAAGATATTAGCAAAATTCTACCCGAATAATAAATCTATTATAAAAGATATATAATGCTATAATACTAATGCAAAAGGCACTTGAGAAATATTATCTTAAAGAGGTAAAGGCGGATTAAGCTTAGCTTGCCTTTTAAGGAATATATAAGCATTTTAATATTACTTTTAAAACTTATTAAACCGGCTAAATTTAATTTAAGCGAGGTACTTATTAATTTAAAGAGTTTAAAATTGTTAATTATTTGCTATAACTTAATATAAATAATATAAGCTTGCTAAATTTAATAACTATCTCTTATAAATATAACCTTTTAAATCTAAAGCACTTAGAATATAGCCTATTTTAATGCTATTAACTTAATAGTCTTTTTAAATCCATTACTAAAGTATTTATAATATCTTTAAATTGCTTTATTTATGCTATTAGGTTTTTATATAAGCTTCTATTTTTATAAAAAATCTATCTTTAAAGTTAATATTAATTTAAATAAAAGGGGTAAGCATTACCTTATTTTCTCTTATAACCTAGCAATATCCTATTAGCAATAGTTTATAAGTCTTTGCTTAAAGAGGGTACTTACTTATTTTAAAAGTCTTAAATAATCACTTTAAGCCTATTAATTCTACCCTCGAGCAAGGTAAATCGATCTTTAAAGCTTAAACCGACTTTATTAATTATATAATTAGCTATAGCGCTCTATAATTAAGCATTTGTCTATACTTGTAATAGATATTCTAAATCTGCTATAGCATAATTAAGTTTACTGCCTTATATTAGCTATAAATAGCCTTTTAAAGTGTTTTATATTAAAACCAGTTCATAATTAAGATAAAGGAACATTTAAGAAATTTAATAATTAAGAATATATAAAAAACATTTTAAGCTTCTTAGTCTAAAAAGTCTTTAAGAAAAAGAAGATTTAATTCCAACTTCTAAATTGCAATTTAGTTTATATATTATTAAGAGTTTTAATAGTTTATTTTAAGAATTTTAGAATATAATAAATGCTATAATTCAATTTTTCTATTCTAGTCTTTTTAAGTACAAGTCGTCCTTTACTATAAATAGAAGTAATATAATATAATAGCTTAAATTAATCTTACTATATTTAATAAAATATTTCATGCTTAAATATTAAAAGTTAATTAAATATTTTAATATAAACTAGCTTATAACTATTTATAGAATAATAAGCACTAATTTCTAAATATCTACTAGCTTTATCTTAGCATAAAAGTCTTGTTTCCCTTATTATCATAGTCGATCCGCTTATATTAACTCGCTTGCTAGGTTTAAATATACAAGGCATTTGCTAATTTCCTCTTTAAAATCCTATATCCTTCCCTGGTTTTCCTTTTTAGGCTAACTTGCTATTTCTTTTATAGCCTTGCATAATGCACCCTAATTCTCTTTTATAAGAGCTAAAACAATCATGTCTAATGCTAGGAATTTGCAAGGTTATTGCCCCACATTTATTAATTAAGCATTTAAAAACAATATCTAAAAACAGCGTTAAAAGGGTGCTATAATATTTCTAAAATATTATATTAAGCTAATTATAATATTTTAAAGTCTTAATTAAGGTACTTAATAGCAGATGGCTACAATTAGCGCTAAGCTATAGAATTATCTAAGCTTGTACTACACTTAACCAAAGATATTAATAAGAAAATAGCTTTTATATATTAAAATGTCTAAGCGCTTAAGGATATTATAAGAGCATTTTCGACTTGCTAATTTGCTAGTTAATTCTATTTAATTGCATACCCCCTTTGCCATTTTAAAGACAAAAGCACAATACTCACAAAGTAATAAATATAAGTAAAAAATGCAAAAACCGTTTAATCTTTATTATAAGAATAATTACCAAATTATAACATAGTGTCTCGAAAATGCTGCTTAAATAAGTATAAGCATATATAATCCTTTAAAAGCGCTCTTATTAACACTTGTATCTTAATTGCCTTAAATGCATTGATACTAGCAGTCAAATATTACCTTCTAATTTTTATAAAGGTGCTAAAATATAACCTTAACTACTTAATAACTAAGAGTTTAATACTATAATTAAGCAACTCTTAATAATAGCGAGTCCATTAAATTATTTTGCTAAAACTTATTCGAAATGTGGTTTATTGTCTCTTTTACTTTATAAGACCTTAAATAAAAACGACAAGTTTAATAAAAATGCTTTAATGCTTACAAAAAACTATATATTTAATATAAAAGAAAAGTTATAAAGATGCATAAAATAATAACCAAATTCGGCTTACTATATAAAAAGCTTAAAAAATCTTAAAAGGCGACTTTTAATTACTAGTTGGCCTTTAAAAAATATAAGCGTCGTGTCTTTAAAAATAAAGATAATGTCGGAACATATACTGCATTTACCCCCAATATTGCATTTACTTCTACTCCTATACGGCTTAACTGCCGGCCCTATTCCTAATCTTACTTTCGGGTTCTAGCGGGCCTGCTTTTCGGGCCTTAGTTTAGATCCTTTGTACGCGCGGGTCCGATGCATTTAGTATATCCCACTTATATTTATAAGTGGGATATACACGACTCGTATAATTATACTCGGCCCGTTCGGGTTTTGTATAACTCGTACGAATCGGCACTTGCTTTGCGTGTACTATTTTACTTTTTACGCTCCTTATATATACGTAGCAGTCCCTAGTTAACAAGGGACACACATTATAGACTTATTAAATATATTACTTTTAGGGTACTATTATATGTTACACATTCGGATTACTTGGCTATACTAACACTAATTAGTAGTTAATTTATTTGGTTAAATAGACTACAAAATAGCTAAGAACCAGTTCTAGAAGAGGCATTTTGTTTTAGTATATTAAGTTAGAAGAGGACCAAGGGACAACACCGTATTAGCTTAATAAAGGACTAATTTTGCGCTACTTTTACAAAAAGAAATTATGCTAGAGGAACCCAATAGCTCTTATTCAAAATTCAATAAAAGCAAGAGGTACAAAAGGATTCTAAGGATTTAGAATAGGATTAAGTAACAATACCGAATTAGCTTAATTCTCCTTCTATTTTTGCGTCTATCACGCAAACTACTATTCTTACGATATACGGACTATTATACGAAGACAACAAAATCAATAAAACGACAACATGTTTCTATTCTCTATATCGACAAGCTATAAGCTAGACAAGGAGCACTAAGGCAAAGAATTCGACTTAAACAATCCGAAAACTCGTATAATAGCATATATAAACAATTACTTTATTTTATCGATCTTATAATGCGAGTATTATAAATATATAAACTTTAAGTGCTAAGAGGAGATTCGGGAAGCCTTAAAGGGATAGATATTAGAAATGCTCGAGCAAGCTAGTCGAGGGCTTATAAAGGAACTTTATACATATTTACTTACATATAAAGTATAAGTTAAAAGGCAAGCTAGATTAATCTCTTTTGCTAAAGCTATATACGCTGTCTTTATAGAAGAGATATAATATAAATAAACGGAGGGTAAAATCCAAGAAGTGCTCGAATCAAATATAAACTTTAAATTAAAGCTAAATTTAGTATATTAAGCACCTTATATAGCAAAACGATATATAACAATCGAATAAAACAAGACGCTATAAGCAACAATTAAACAAAACCAAGTAAAGTAAACCCTAAGTCGTATGCTATTAAAATAGTTACCCCGGGACGAGACACCACGTCTACTAATATAGCTATATAAATAATTTAGTAGCAATTTACACCCTTTACTTAAACAAGGATTACTATCTTTAACTATATAATATAAGCAACTAAAGCTAATTGTCTTATACAATCCACTTATTTATATAACTTAGCTATAGCTACTTGCAAATATAATAAAAATCTATACAAGTGATAACAAGAAATATAAGGGTAAAGAGTATAATATTTTAGATATTAAATTTTAAGTGTTCTTCGACTATTATATAAAAGTCGAATTAGCAAATACTTAATTCTACTTAGCATTCTTTATTATGCTTAAAGGACAAGCTAGCGCATTTTATTACAATAAAATATCTAGACAATTGTACAATTTTATTATTATAATAAAAATGACTAAGACTCACTTTAAGATAAAGGAACGACGACAAAAGTATCTCACAAAATAGAGAGGAATAACACTTTATTATATTATAACAAAACACCTTAAAAAGACTTAGCCCGAATGCTTAAAAGTGCTCTTTAACACTTTACGCATAGCTTAGCGGGGACTATTAGCAAAGTACTAAAACGAGTATAACTTTAAAGACTAAGTAATTAATGCATGCAATAGCATTTTAAAATACTAACTTGCATTATTTAAACCGGTATTAACCTTTAAAGGAGTATATGTAAAGCTACGCTTAATAATAGGGCAATTCGTACAAGAGAAGGAGCTTAAGGATTATTTAGCATATTATTAAAAGAACGATTTAGATAATTTATACAAACTTACATAGCATTAAACCGATTAAACGTATAAAGGTTACAAGCGCAATAGAAGGGGCCGTTTTACGGGCAGTTCCAGAGGACGTTTTATAAGGCGGTTTTAAGGCGTTTTGCAAGTCGTTTTGTAAGGCGTTTTATAGATTATAACCAAATTATAAAGGATTATACAAAGAAGTGCTTTGTTTGCAAACGACTAGGATATTAGTTTATAGAGTATACGGATAAGGAGAAAAAGAAGGCTTACTAGTAATTCGTTGCAAATGCATTAAATAAAGATTTTTTAAGGCTTTATATTAGAGTACGAGGGAACCCCGAACGAAAATAGCGACAAATTAGACAATTCACTACAATTGCACGACTTATAGTAAATTGCATCGCTAGAAATGCACAAATTACTATATAAAGCAAAGCAATTCTTTACCGAATTCGGTAAAATTAATAAATTAAAAGTAATAACGACCTTAAATAACTAGTCGTTTATATATATAATTATTATAAAAGACATTTTCACCTAGCCTTTAAAAATATTAGTTTTTACATTTAAGGATCGCTATTCCTCGAGCATATTCTAAGGAATTATGCCCGATAGCGGTATATTAAGCGTATTAATTGCAAGAGAGCTTCAAGTCCTAGCACTACAAAAGCTTAACCCGATAATTAAGATTAATCGTATAAATATTAGAAATTATTATATCCGATTTAGCAAAGGGTCGGCAATTGCATAAAAAACGATTATTATAAATACACTACTTAGGCCGATTATATTTTATATTATACTAGCAAATATACTATTTTTGTATTACATCTAAGATATAAATAAAATAGGGGTTAAACTAAATAATTTTACTAATATTTTAATTTAAGGCAAGAAGACTATACTAATTATATAAAAATAAGGCTATTTATAAATGCTATTATATTATAAGGAGGAAGCTATAGCATATAATTACTTGATAGAAATAAAGCTAAAGCAACTTTATTGCCGTTTTAGACACTTATTTATATAAAGACTAGCAAAAGTACTAGAAAGGGCCGGATATGCAAGCATTAATTAACGCATGATCGAACAATTAACAAAGTATTACAAAAGTTGTCAATTATATACGAAATTACCCGGCCGATTTAAGTTTACTTTTAAAGATAATTACAATTTTAACTATTTAGTTATAATTGATATGCTTTACTTAAACGGCAAACTAGTGCTTTAAGCCGTCGATAAAGCTACGGTATTTAATATTATACGGTTCTTAAAAGATATATTAGCAAAAATAGTATAAGATATTATATAATTATACTAAATTGACATGTATTAGGGTTTACTTGATTACTTTATACACGATGCCGGGAAAAACTTCTTATTAATCGAATTCCGGTAATATATAAAATTATTAGCTATTAAAATAAAAGAAGTACTAGTTAAAGCTTATAATAGTATTAGCAAAGTCGAACGATATTATGCACTATTAAAGCGTTTATATAAAATCTTATAACACAAATTGCAAGATAAAAAGCTTAATAAGGAGATAATTTTGCAAATAGTAGTAAAAGCTATAAATAACATTATAAGACCGGATAAGCTTGTGCTTATACTTCTTTTTTTTAGATTATATCCTAAAATTACGGACTAAGACCCTCTTATACTTACTATTACTAAGAGAGCAAAAGCTATTCGTATAGAAATAAAGGAAGTATAACGATTTTATGCAAAACGCTAAGTCTAAGAAGCACTTGTAGCTAGAAATAGACTAGTTACGGATAAAATGCACAATTTACCGCTTTAATCGAACGTATAAGTATAGCGCGAAAATAAGGGATAAAAGGGCTTATATAAATTAATTATAATAAACGGCGAAACTTATATAATCTAAATGCTATATAGACTAACCAATTTTCGGTTTATAGTTATAAAGCTATTTTATACAAATTTACTACTTAATTTAATTAGTGCAAAAACACTTATAATTATTGCAAATAATTTAAGTAACTAGGCCGTTTTAACTTATAATTTAATAAACCCGGCAAGTGTTATTAATAAAATAAAAGACTTAGCGATTGCTACTCGAGCTTTAAGGCTAGTTATCGAAATTCCTTTTTACTAGCACAAAGAAAACTTGAAAGTTTTTAGTACTAAGAAAGAAGAGGCCGACTTGTAACTTTTACTTTAGCTAAAGAAATAAGGGGTAATTATTACACTTAAACCACTATTTTAAGCTTTATAAAAGCAAGAAATCGAGGCCTTAATTGCAAAGGATGTTTTTAAGTTTATTTTATATAATTTTAAATTTTATAAAAGCAAAATTTTTAATTTTAAACTAGTAAACGAAGTTAAAGGGAAGTCGACTAACTTATTATATAAGAAATCATAATTAGTAATTTAAGCATATAACGACAAAGGCAAGGAAGTAATTTTAACATAATCACTTACGATTTAACAAGCAAGCTAAAAGCTAATTATAGCACTTGTATTATTACTTGCAAAAATGGATATAAACTTATTTCTCTAAAACGTCACTTAAGCATATATCTAATTTACGACATTCTTAAATCGACAAGTCTTAGCGTATTTACTTAAAGAACTTAAAGCTTAATTCTTACTTAAAACAATTATAGTTATACGGAAACTATTATATAAGGTACTAAAAGCTAAAACCTATTAATAAGCTATATATTACAAATATTACTAAGAAAAGCTATATATAACGACTTTATTATATAATCCTTGCCGTTTAGTAATAATAGCAAACGCTTTTAGATTAGTTAGAATGCAAACGGATAATACCCTAATCTTAAAAGATAGCAAATTTAAGGCCTTAAAATACAAGGAGCTAGTAAAAGCAAATATTATTATAAAACTTATAAAGCAATTGTTACTTGATATGCTATTAATTTTTAATAAGTATATCCTTTAATAAAAAGGGGATTCGATCTTATTAGTGCAAAAAGGCTAAAGTAAGAAAATCGAGCTAGTCGACGCAAAATCACTTACCCGGAACGACTAATATAAGGAGTAACGAGCTTATAAAGTATACGTTATAACGATTTGCTAATTAAAGGCTATTTTCGACTTTTTTATTATAGCTTAGCACTAAGAACTAACTAAAAAAGACTTAATAATGCTAAATAAACGACTATAATAGCAACTAGGCAACTTAAAACGAGGAATTAAATATATAAATCTCGATTTAAATTATATAAAGCTATTTGTATTTGTCGATAGATCGTTTGCAAATAACAAGGATTTAAGCTTTTAAATTAGATATGAAATTATCTTTGCAAACGAAATTACAAGTATAATATTAGACTTATTTAAGCTATAAAGCAACTTAGTTTATTATAGTAATACGAAGAGCAAACGGGTTATTAGGAGTATCTTTGCATTAGAGGTATACAGAATAGTAAGAGGTGTTAATATGGCTATTGCTATTAATATTACTATTAAAATAATTATTAACTAACTAAGATTACCTTTAACCCCGATTATTATTTATACCGATTCTTATTTATTATACAAATGCCTTGTTAAGCTCGGAACTATTAAAGAGAAGAGGTTAATAATCGACATTATAGCTATACGACAATCGTATAAACGGAAGGAATTTACAAAAATACAATAGATTAACGGCTAAGACAACCTAGTAAACGCTATAACTAAGGGGACTCCGAATAAGGCCTTAAAGAGGTTTATTAATACGAATTAATTAAATATACGGGTTAAAGGATAGGTAAAGAGAGCAAATAGTATAGTTAGAGGCTTTTAGGCCAAGGCACGTGATAGGATTAATGCCTTAAGTTTAAGGCTATTCAAAGAGAGGCAAAATTAGCGAGTTGCCCCTCCGAGGGCGGCTTAAGGATTAAGGCTACTTTAAGAAGGGGAATTCCCCTTTTAAGGGCGGCTTAACAAATAAGGCAGCAATAGTTACGTGTTACTTTCGGGTTTACTTGTTTTTAATTTATTTAATTTATTTGATTTACTTACTCGTTTTATAGCTTAGTTTACTAGTTTTACCTTACTTGTTTTAGGATTGTTTAAGCGCGGTTTATATTTAATTCGAGTGCGTTTCGTACAAGAAGAAAAGGTTACTAGTGTTGGAATATATATTACATTTACCCCTAATATTGTATTTACTTTTACTTTTATACGGCTTAACTGCCGGCCTTATTCCTAATCTTACTTTCGGGTTTTAGCGGGCTTGCTTTTCGGGCCTTAGTTTAGATCCTTTATACGCGCGGGCCCGATGCACTTAGTATATCTTACTTATATTTATAAGTAGGATATATACGACTTATATAGTTATACTTGGCCCGTTCGGGTTTTGCATAACTCGTACGAATCGGCACTTGCTTTGCGTGTACTGTTTTACTTCTTACGCTCCTTATACATACGCAGCAGTCCCTAGTTAATAAGGGACACACATTATAGACTTATTGAATATATTACTTTTAGGGTACTATTATGTGTCACACATTCGGATCACCTGGCTGTACCAACAGATAAGGTTAAAGAGCTTAAGGAGAAAAGAGTAAAGATTATAAAATAAATCTAGGTTATAATTAATTAAGGTAATTTAGCTAAGATAAAGATCGATAAGCTAAAAAAGGAAAGGGAAGATTTAATATAAGGATATCGGATAGCAATTAGCGTAAAGGTAGCTTATAAGTGTCTTATTAAATAAAGGATTAACAAGCTATAAAAGGGAGTAAATATATTAATATAAGAATATTAAGCAATAATAAACATTATAGTTAGCTATATAAATTCTATTAAGTAAAAGGTTGAAGAATTTAAGAAGATTATTAATATATTTAAGCATTAAGAGGTGGATTCGTCTTATTTAACTCTTAAATAGTCTTTAAAAGCTATAAAACAACCAAAGTCGGAGACTAAATAGCAGCGTGGCTGCCTTTTCAAGTATAAAAAGTATAAGGACATAATAAAGATAAGGGATAAAGATATACTAATAATATAACCTTAAATTAATAAAATAATATTTTAAGATAGTGTTATGGTATGCCAGTCACGTGGCATGCCTGCACGTGTGCAAGCGCGTGTACAAGCGCACAAAACCCGGTCTTAGCTTTAAATTCCAATGCAAGCTCTTTACTATTACTGCAATGCAATTACTTTGTGACAAATAGTAGCAATAACACACAATTTGGACCTCTTAATTAAGCTATCTTACAATAGTAATAAAATGATCAATCCCCTTGTCCCTGTAGAGAGAGCTTCCTGGCTATACCTCGGCTAGAGCTGCTTGACGCCTCACCTCCCTCGGCGAATCCCTTTATACTAGGGATATAGCATATATAGTAGTTGCAATTAGAGGTTATTAAAAAGGATATAGCGCATATATATTAGTAAAAAAGGAGGCAATACACAAGTAGGAGGCTTTATAAGCTTGCATTACTAGTTAATCTATAGTTTTAGCAATAAAGCTATAAGGCTTTTAGTAGTAAAATATAAGCTGCTAGGGGGGGGAGGGCACTTTATATTAGTGGTCTTCTTATTCTAGAAGCTTGTATTAGCTATATTGCAACAAGGGCATTGTCTTTTGGTTTCCTAGAGGGGGGACTTGTTATAGTATGCCAGTCACGTGGCATGCCTGCACATGCTTACCGCGTGTGCAAGCGCACAAAACTTGGTTTCAGCTCTAAATTCCAATGCAAGCTCTTTACCACCACTGTAATTCGATCACTTTGTAACAGATAATGCAATAAGGTTTATACATTCGCGTTCAATTACTATACTTTATAGGAAATCCATTTGCACTTTGAATTAAAACTATTTTATATTATAAAATGTAAATTACTTTAAGTAATAGAATATTTTAGAAATAGTAAACTAACTATTAAAGCCTCTATAGCCCTATAAAATAGTTAAGCATCCTAATATATCGCCTATTATTATTAATATTTACTAATTCTAATATGGAGACGTTTAGATATTAGATTAGCTTAATAAGCGTTAGGTTGTTAAATTAAGCTTTTTTGCTCACATTTGCTCACGCTATACAATAACTAGTAAGGCTTGTTCTGCTCTACAATCCATGTTTTTGCACCCTAGTTTTATACCCTAGTTTTGCGCCTTGTTTTTGCACCTGGTTCTACACTCTAGTTTTATATTAAATAGACTTCCTAAGTAGGATTCTCGTCTTTTAGACTTTTTTGTGGATATCCCGTGGACTGCTTATAAATGAGGTATTTAACTTTGATATTAGCACTTTTTTGTTATAAGGGGCTTTATAATTGGGATTAATTACAAGATATCCCAAATGTCTAAGCAAAGCTTAAACTTAATAGCCACGACATTAAGGTATAATACTAGTCATAGTACTATTAGTGCTCTTAGTAGCTTTGCAAATCTAGATAAAGATTAGACCAAGATCTCAAATTTAGTCAAGCATAGAAGGATTTAGAATAGAATTGCTTAAAGGAACTATTATAAGTAATTTTGCAAACTTTATAAAGACTTATAACTAATTTAAAGGGTAAGCAAGAAGCTTAAAAGACGCCTCGAAGATTTTAAGAAAAGAACACAATTAGCTTTAGCCTTATTACCTTAAATACCTTTAAGGCTATAAAATTAATAAGATTATAAGGAGAATGCGTAAAAGGAAAACAGAAGCCTAGAGATTATTAACTAATAATTATCTCTTAAAATCTTGCAAAACTAGTATAAATTATAAATAGAAGATAACTTAATGTCTAGGTCCTTATTAGAGCAAGAAGGATCTTAAACGCCTTCTCTCTTTATATACTACATATATTATTTATACCCGCAATTATATTATTTAGATTTTCTTGCGGGATATTAATATAGAGATTGCCTTGCCTTAATTCTATTAATGCTACACTTGTGGAAAGGCAATATAATAAGCTAATTCGATATAAGCTACTTAGGTTTTCTAATAATTGTCCTCTATGTACCCCATGGATATTGTCACGAGCGCCAGCTTCAGGGCCTGGAAAGGAAGGCAAAAGTAGAAGGGTCTCAATTACGACTATATAAAGCTAAGGAAGGAAGGAAGGCAGGAAGCATTTCATGCTTAAATATCCTAGGTTCGCCAACCCTAGCCTAATCGGGAGTAGCGCTGCACGTGCCAGCGCAGGACCGTAATAGATATAAAGATTTAAACCCTCGTGAAGACAATCTTAAGCTAATGCTAATAGTAGCTAACTAGATTCCTCTTTCACGTTCTTGCAGGCCTTTAGCTTAATTGTTACTAATACTTGCAATATAAGGTACTTGGATAAAGAGGTTATTTTTCTTATTTTAGGGTTTATACTAGGGTTTAAAGCGCTCGATACTCATTCTAGAGTTATTTTACAAAGTTTGGTTAAAAGAAATGGAATAAAAACATGGCTGTCTGCTGTAATTTTTGTTTTTTAGGGGGGGGGGGGGTTGATTATATATTTCGTCATGGGAAATCAATTGATTTCTGTTGTGAATACCCCTAAACTCATGATTAATTTTCTCTTTCGCTTGTTCCGTTTTAGTCTCCAGACGTGAGCAGCTGCTGCTTTAACCTGAGCATCCTGAGCACACTTTGAGTCAGCCTGCGCACCATAATATGGAACCCATTTTGGCCTCCTATATGCCCCGGTTACAGTT
>Ga0302221_10001478_pt1 | contig 15160 bp, 2 predicted proteins | sample II_Palsa_E2_1_FD_193517 | JGI IMG/M metagenome (GOLD analysis project Ga0302221, IMG submission 193517) | Peat permafrost microbial communities from Stordalen Mire near Abisko, Sweden - II_Palsa_E2_1 | ecosystem: Environmental > Terrestrial > Soil > Palsa > Peat permafrost | place: Sweden... | reverse complement strand
TATCCGGTTCTAAAAAGGTTATTATTACGCTATTTTAAGAAGTAAAAAGGGTTACTTGAGATAAGGGGTTTAATATTAGTTGTCTTATAAAGGGTATTATAATAATATAAAGTAAAAATAAAGCGGGACACTTATAATTATAAGGTAAAATAGATATAATTAAGGGAATATACACTAAAATCTAATATATATATATTAAGTCTTTTTAATCAAATATTATGCAAAAACCGAAATAGTGCGCAAAAACCAAGTAATATATATAAACTAAGTAGTGTGCAAAAACTAAGTAATGTGTAAAAATTAAGTAATATGCAAAAACTAAGTAGTATACAAGAATAATATAATACGCAAAAACTAAGTAATGCGCAAAAACTAAGACGTATATAAATACTAATTAGTGTATATATACTAAGTGTTTTGCTTAAGATTAGCGGGCTAGCCCGTTGCAAAGTTAAGATAGCTAAATAAGTCAAAGCTTAAGCGAGTTTAAGTCGTAATATAATATTATTAAAGGCTATCGCGGCTATTAAAGCCGAAAACTATTTTTAGATTCGGAGTATTACAATTACAAGTAAATCAGGTTAAATATTATACCTTAAAGTAATTGCGTCTAAAGTATATTATTTTAACATATTACAAGTTAGCGTATATGCCTTATTTATACTTTAAGCTAAAGTACTCTTAGTTATAATATTATAATTAAAAGTGCTCGGGCTTAAAGTATAAATAAATAATATATATTATCTTATAATATTTTAAAGTATAATTATGCAAGCTAACGTACTTTTAGTTATAATATTATAGCTAAGAGTGCTTAAGCTTAAAGTATAAATACAAATTTCCGGTTTTTTATACAAATCTTTCTTTTTTAATTATAACTTTAAATATTATCTTAACCTTCTTATAACTCCGACTTAAAATTCTAAAACCCCAAATATAAATTAGTCCTAAAACGAGTTATTATATAATAAGTAGTTATGCAACGGGTTATTATATAATAATTAATTGTAAAATAAGGCGTTATATAACAAATTTTTATATAACAAGTAATTATATAACAAATTATTATATAACAAATAGTTATATAACAAGCTATTATATAATAAGCAATTATATAACATCGCGTTATATAATAGGTTATTATATAATAAATGATTATATAATAGATTATTGTATAATAATTAGTTATATAACAAGTTATTATATAACAAGTAATTAAATAATAAAGCGTTATATAACAAGTTATTATATAACAAATAGTTATATAATAGGCTATTATGCAACAAGTAATTATATAATAAGTTATTATATAATAATTAAACTTTAATATTATCTTTAAACTATTATTAGTTTTTAGAGGCCGTTTTTAAGGTTCTTCGCAAGAGCTAATCGAGGACTTAAAGGAGCTAAAACGGGATCTTTATACTAGTTAGCGTTATGCCTATTTCGGCTCCTCTTTTACTTGATAAGCTAAAGCTAATTTAGGCTTTAATATAATAGCTATACTTAATACTATTATAAGAACCGATTTTGATACCCTTTATAAAAGGTGCGCTAATAAGAATTACAAGGAGTAATAGGAATTTAGCTTTAAAGTGCTAGCATAATAGGGCAATTTGGCCTCTTTAATATTATTTATTGCGCTAGTACTACGTTTAAAAAGGGAATAGAAATTGGCCCTTTAACGCTAATGCACTTATTATACTAATACTAAAAAACGCTAACGTTAAAAAGGGAGCAAAAATCGGCTCTTCGACGCTAGCGCATCCGTTTTGCTAGCGCTTAAAGAATATCGGCATTAAGGATAAGGGCATTATTTGGCTCTTTAACGCTAGCATATCTATTTTGCTAGCGCTTAAAGAACGCTTGCTTTTTAACGCTAGCAAATAAAGCAAAATTTAGCGCTTTAATGCTAGCGTATTTACTTGCTAAACGTTAAAAAGCGCTAGCGAAAACGGATTTATTAGCTTTAAGCCGAAATATTTTTAATAGTAATAATTTAACTAAAAAAGTTAAAACATTATTAGTGCTATTCTATTAAGGATATTTTTAGCGTTAATAATCTAACTAAAAAGGTTAAAATATTGTTAATTTTCTTCTTTAGGCCGAAATCCTTTTAATATTAATAATTTAACTAAAAAGGCTAAAATATTAGCTATAAAGAATTAAATTTTACTTTAATCTTAATACCGGAATTAAAGTATATTACTTTAGCTATAATCCTAATATTATAATATAATAGTTATTTAATATAATATAAGTTGAATTTTAGTAAAGAAGCACAAAGTAAAAGCGATATTAGCTAAATATACTAAGCGTAGCGTGTATGTAATATAAGATTATTTATTTAGTTATAAGAAAGAAATCCTTAAAGAAATTTCTTAAGCGATTTCTCTTAAAATTCTAAGGCTCTTATAAGAATTCTCTTAAGAGGATTATCTTAAAAGAATTCTCTTATAATATTTACATTCTTAAAAGCATTCTCTTAAAATCTTTAAAGTTATATAAAAATTCTTTTAAGAGAATTCTCTTAAGAGAACCCTCTTATAACATTTATAGTCCTAAGAATATTCTCTTAAGATTTATAAGGTCTTATAAGCTATAACGTCTTAAGATACTTATCTTAAAAGTAATATTCTTATAAGAGCTATAAAAATTAAATCGGATACTTTTTAGCTAATTGCGTTATATAATATTATAATTACGCTTACTAATTAAATAACTTTGCTACTTTTATGCTAGTCTAATTAGGCTTATCTTGCTAATAAAGACTAATAATGCATCGAGGGTTCTCTTGCAAGTAATGCACTAGATTTTCCCCCTTTACCCTCTCTTTAATTTTTACTCCTTGCTTTTAAAAAAGTTTATTATTTAAGCTTTAATAAGAGATAGCATTTGCAAAAAATTCTATATTACTTATTATCTTATCTTTTATAACAAATATATTAATGCTTGCTAATTTATTAAGCTTATACTCCTTATTGCTATGCTCTTAATTACCCTTAAGAGGGGTTAGCGTCTCTTTAGCCGGTTCGAGTAAAAGCTAGCAAGGGTTTTATGATTTTAAGAATTATAAAACTCTTATCTAGTCTAATAAAAAGAATAAGGACTAAGTAGAATCTTATATTATAAGGACAAGTAGCACTATAAAGGGGCTTATAAAGCTTAGCTTATTTTTAGATTTAAAGGGGTCCAAATTTAGCTTTTTATTACTTAAATTCAAAGGGGCTAATTTAAGCCCTTTATTGCCCGATTAAGCCTTTCTTTCGGCTAAGATTTTAAAGGATTAAGGGTTTAAATATAGCTCTTTACTTGCTTTAAAGGGAATCGATTTAAGCCCTTTGCTATATAACTATAAGCTTAAAATCGGTTCTTATGCCTCTATTAGCTATTATACAAAAGTCTTTAAAGATAGCCATCCGAGTTAAAGGTTTAAATAATAGATAACTCTCAAATGCTTTAAGCTTAATGCTCGAAGTATATTAAAACTACTTTAAGCAAATTGCCTTTTAATACTAATAAATATTCTAAAGATTAAATAAGATAACAAGGGGAAAAGAAGAAAGAGAAAGAATAAGGGAATAAATAAGAAAATAAAGACTTTAATTATAAAAGCTTATAAAATAAGGAAATTCGATAGCATTAATATAGCTTTAACTATTTGCAAGTATAATTAATATATTATATATTACTTTAAAGTTTATATATTATAGCTATTATTTATAGCAAAGATAATAAGGAAAGCGACAATTTGCTTAAATACACAAGTGCTAATACTTTACTTTTAGCAAATTGCTTATCCTCTCTTAAAAAATATAATAATAAAAGATATCAAGAAGCGCTTTTTTAAAAAAGCAAAGAAAAATTTAGCTTAAAAGAATAAAGAAGAGGGAAAGCACTTAATGCTTAGCTTGCCGGCTTTAGTGTAAGCTATAAAGAGGTTAAAAGTGCAAAATTTTAAAATGTAAAACTAACTTACTATAAGAAATAAAGCTAATCTCTTCCCCTTATAACATATCTTACTTGTTATAACTTTACTATAAGGTCCTTTAACTAGCTTGCTTGAAGGGAATATAAAGCCTTTGCAAAAGATTAAGATATAATAACTATTAAGCTAAATTAATATATTATATCCTTTAAGCTTTTATTACACGTATTCCTCTTAAACGATGTCTTTATACTTTTTTGTACTCTTAGCGCCGTTATTATCCTATTATCGAATATCCGCTTTCGATTTTATACTTACACAAGCTATATTCAAATTGCTATTTTCACCTTTAAGTCCTAGAAAACTGCTAAAAAACTGCTAGAAATGTTTAAATGCATTTTAAAGCATTATTAATATTATTAACTAGGCTATAAGAATCCCTTATCTAGATAATTACTAATTATTTACCCTTAATATAGTCTATTAACTTATTTGCATCCGCTAATATAATAATATATTCGGGTTTATAATTATAGTCGGACTTGTAATAATTGTAGCTTAAGCGAGGATGCTAATATTCTTAAACTAGATAACATTATTGCTATTATCGTTTAAGTATTAGTAAGATATAGCAATAGTAAAGAAATTACAAGTAACTTAAATGATAAAGTCTTTAATAAGTTTAAGCAAATTAGTAATAATAGAAGAGATAATAAAGCGCTAGTTAAAGTCGATATTAAGTTAAAAAGACTTAACTGTCTTAAGTGTCTAGATATAATATACTTAAAGGGCATGCGTTAAGTTACTTGCCGAGCTCGACATTTTTATATACTCTTTCTTTAGTCTAATTTTATATTTAAGGCGCAATAACCTTACATTTTATCGTATACTATTAAAAGGAAAGTTAAATAACACATTAAAAAAAGGCGCTTATAAGGCTTAATAAGTGCTTCCCCTCCCCCCTTTCCCTTTACTTAATAGCTTATAAAACATTATTAAAAAAGAGGATTAGCTAAGTATAAGAGGATGCGTTAATGCTAAACAACTATAACACTATTAAAGGGAGCTTATTATATTAGCTAAAGTCCCGATTTTGTAGCTTATTAAGTTATAATAAATATATAATATATGCGTAAGAGGCATACTTTTAAGTCCTTAAGTAGTCCTTATTTTAATGCTTCTAAAATAAGCGATTACAATTGCATTAGACTACTTTTACCGGTTTATATTCTTTATAATATATAATATAACTAGAAAATGTCTTAGTAAAAGATATTTAATTAAATATGCAACTAAAAAAGAAGTCTATTAAAGCTATATCTTAAAGCTTATAGCTAATATAAGGCTAAATTGCAAGCAAACTCTAAAACTCTTTGCTATATAACTTTAAACCTTAAGCCCCCCGAGTATTATATATTAGCTATTATAATAAAGATAAATAACTTTTACCCCTTTTTATTACTTGAAAGCTAATAGCTACAAATTCTCTTTTACGTCAAATACTCTAATAACTCGAGCTTTTGCAATTATAACATAATAGCAAGGGACTATAAAATTTTACTAACTTAGAAAGCTTATAATAATTACTTATTTTAAAATCGAAATACAAATACCCCGTTCTTCTCCTTCTTTAATAGCTAAAGTTAAGCTCTTAAGAGGCGTCGATATTTATAAAGTCAAAGGGAATAAGATATTGTAATTATTGCTATATAAGCTAAAGACATGCATTACTTATATAAAGCAAAGGACATTATAAGGTCTCTTAAATATAATAATAGTAATTAAAATCGTTAATATAAACTAGCATATTTCCGATATAAGTATTTAGTCTAAAGTAATATTACTACAAATAACTATTAAATTTTAGGGGTTTTCTTTAAGGATAGCCTTAAATAGTCGGTTTTATTGCGCTCTTTTACTAATATTACTTATATTACTTATACCTTTTAAGCTAGCTTGCTTAGCAATTTTAAAGATAATGCAACTTGATAAGACATGTCGATAAAGGTTCTTATTAAGATATATAGCTATATTAAGGTTATAAATGTATACAAGTATAACGTTCTTATAATATATATAAGAAGCGCAAGCATAGTAATAAGCGCTAAACGCTAGTAGTTATATACTTTACATTAACCTTTTTATTAAATAAACCTTTTTAATATATTATTATACTAAGTCTTACTCTCTAATAAAGCTTATAATGCTTTATAATTCTTGCATTTATAATATTAGCAAGACTATAACTAACACTATTTAAAGTTAAAGTCCGTTGCAAGTTTAGTAATAATAAAGCTAATAGCTCTTTTTATAATAATCCTTTATTTGTTCTTTATTTTAATCTCTCTTTTAAGCTCCTTTTTATCTCTTGCCTCGTTTGCCTCTTCTTCTTATAAGCGTTTAAGGTTATTATTAAGCATATCTTCTTCTTATATAATATAAGATATGCTTTAAATATGTTTTACTTTTAAGTTTAAAGTACTTTTCGACTTTAATAGACTATTTAAGTCTAAGTTATAGCTATACGCGCAAGCAAAGATAAAGTTTACAATGCTATTTCTTGTTATACTCTTTTGCTATATAGCAAAGAAGTTATATAAGATATAATAGATATATATCGTTAATTTAAGAGTTATAAGGCTAAAAAGGTCGCTAATAAAGATAAGGGCAAGCATTACTAAAGCGTATTTTAACTTAATCTAAAAACGGTATCTAACTTCCTTATAAACGATATTTAACCTTTATAATCGGCACTTTACCCCTTATCGAGAAATAGCATTCTTTATAAATAGCACTTAGCCTTATCTAAAAATAGCGCTTAACCTCTTATAAACGCTTTTTAGTTATTTATAAATTGCATCTTATAAGCAATAAACTTTTAATTCTTCACTTTTAAGCTAATAAGTTAATTGCCTTATTTATAGTTATCGTCGCTTCTCTCTCTTCTTTGCACTTTATCTTTGCTATTATACTTTATTATCTTATTACCTTAAATGTTATTGCGAGGTACATCTAATATAATAGTATATTTGCAAGCATAAATAGACGCTTATTAAATAAAAGGAAGCGCATATATACTTTATATAAGCACATTTAAAGTTATATAATTAAAATAGCCCTTAACTCGAGGATATAGTTATAAACACTCTAATAAGCGAGTCTTAATAGCAAGTAAGATTATAGCGCAAATTATTACAAGCATAATTGTTATATATAAACAAAGGAGACTACTATATCGATAATGCTTAACTTCTCGAACGATAAATAACCTTTACAATCGGTATTTTAACCTTATTAAGAGATAGCTATAAACTAATTAATTAATCGTATTTTAATTATAGTTATCCCGAGAGCTAAATTATTCCCGGAATCTTTTCTTTTAAGAGTTATAACAATTTTAAGAGCTTATAAGCTCCCGGGAGTAAAGCTCTTAAAAGCTAGTATATTCTTAGAAGCCTTCTTTCTAGGAAACTTGTTACTCTTAAGAGCATATAAGTTCTTAAAATCTATACACTTAAGCTAAAAAAAAAAGACTAATTATAATAAGATAACTTAGTAGCTAAATACGAACTTGTATTAGCATTAATTCTCGTGCTAGTATATAAACTTGTAAAAGCTTAAAATCTTGTATAAGCTTATATACTTTTATTACCTTATAAGCTTTTATTAGCTTTAATTCTAGTAATAGCCCAAATTCTTATATTACCCTTAATTATCATGCTAGCATATAAGCTTATAAAAGCCTAAAATCTTTGTATAAGCGTATTTACCCTATTAACTTGTGTGCTTTAATTAAAAATCTTATTAATCTCGCAAATTAAGAGATAAGCACCTCTCTTCCTTGCATGCTAAAGCCCCTTTTCGTCTTGCTAAAACTATTAACAAGCCTCGAGGCATTTATATATTATACTATTTTAATGCTAATGCATAAAGTAAAGCTTAAACTAAGAGCTAAAAATAGCTTACTTTTAAGGTTAAAGGCTTAATTACCATCTTATAGCGCATCTAATTTTGGCTTAAATAAAGAATGTCGAGCGGTTTTTATTATCGAGTTTTAAACTTTAAAGCTAAGATTAGCTATAAAGTATCCTTATTTAAAGACTTTTTATCGAGATATTATATAATATAAAATCTTTTAAATATAGTAGTTATTAATTCTTAACGCTATACCCGGCTAGTTTTAACGAGTTAAAATATTGCAAGGGTTATATAAGGTTATCTTATAACTCGGGAGTAGCACTAAAAGTGGCTAATATTACTTACTTATAATGCCGAAAATTAACATTGTAACTTAAGCAACTAAAAATTAAATATTATAATTAAGCCAAATATAGCGCTATTTTATAAGATTATCAGATATATATAGCATATTATATATATAGCATTTATTACTATTATATATTAATAAATTTTACTTTGCCTCTTTATTAATATTACTTTATTCGGCTATATTCCTTGTGCTTTAAGAGTATAAGTTAAGGATAAATTTTATCCCTTAAAGTTTGTCGGAATCGCGTTAAAGCATACAAGCTACTAAAATGTTGCTAATAAAAGCAAAGTATAAAGTTTATCTAATTGCTATATGCTTATTAAACGCGCAAATATCGCAAATAAGCGTAGCTAAAATTTATAAATAGCTTGCTTAAAAGTATTTAAAGTATTAATATATAAAGTATAAGATTCGGAAAGTTTTAAAGCATAATTTTAAGAGAAAGTGCCTTTAATTTATAATTGCTAACTTAAGTTGCATTACAAGAATTTTACTTTATTAAATAATTTAGTTTAAAACCGAGCTTTAACTTTGTAAGTGCTTTAGTAAGCTACTTCTTCTTAAGCGTCTAATTCCTTAATTTTATAATAGTCTTTCTTAAGTAATTTACTATATCCTTTACAAGTAAGGCTTTAATAGCTAAGAGAGTTTTGTGATATACTAATAAGAGGCTTATTCTCGAGGCGTAACTGTGTCCTCGACTATTTACAAGCAAGCAACTATAACTTATAATACCGGGGCCGGGTCCTTTAATACTCTTAAAGTAGTTTACTATCGGGATAAGCTTATTAACTATATAATTAAAGCTAAGTTTATAGCCGAGGCCAAGACCGAATTTGTAATATAATAAGACATTCTAATATAAGGGGGTAAAGTAAAAAAAGGGAGCTTATTCGTTAACGATATGCTAATTGCTACTAATAATAGTAAAAACTATTATAACAAGGAGGGCAAGCTTAATAATAGTATATATATTAGTAAGGGTATAGCGGGAGATAAGACATTAAAAAACGCTTAAATCTTTAAGGGTGTTGCCTCTTACTAAATCTTAAATAATAAAAGTAGCTTTATTAATAGTATACTAGTAAAGATGCAAAGAGATAACGGAAAGTATTATATTATTTATAAGATAATAATAGTAAAAATAAGTCTAAATGCGAGTATTGCAAGATAGTATACTCCTAAAATAAAGGGCTTAACTTAATTATATAACTTACTTTAAATAGTTATTGCGCGATAGCAAGTTAAAAATAAAGCATTCTTAGCAATCTTATTACGCGCTAATTATGCTACTAGTTTTAGTGTAAAGTTATTACTTTTATTAACTTAGCATTTTTAAATAATATTTAGAAGATCGGCGGCGCATGCTTATATCCCGTTTAACTTATTATAACATTTATAATAGCGCTTAATCCGTTCGGCAATACTTTAGTATAACAAGCTTTAAATATGTATTTTTAAGCTATTAAGTATCGTTAAACGAGCAAGACCGATTATGCGAGGTCTCTTTAAATAAATTTACTACTAAAGAAGTCTTTAGACTATCCGAATAACAAATCGATAACATCTTCTAAGTATATAAGTCTTATACAAATCTTATAATAAATAAATTATTAAACTCGGCTCTTATTTATTATCTCCGAGTCGAGGTCTACTATAAAGGAGATATACCCTCTAATCCTATTATTATACTCGACGATGTCCCCCCCGTTATTATCACGCTTAATATCAAAATATTACCTTAAACTCTTAAACGACCCGAGAAACGTCTTCGGCTAAAGAGCTATACAAGGATAATAGCACAAAGCTCGAGTAAAGCTAAAAGAGGCTCTTTAAAATAACAACGCTAATCTCGTTATTCCTCGCAAAAGGTTAACTCCCTTAAACTCTCCGACGACTTTAACTAGAATGCTATTGCATTGCAAGGCCCCTTTAATTTAAAAGGAGTTCCTTTAACCCTTAAGTTTACTATACCCGAAAAATATGCCTTATAGCTAAATAATAGCATAGCTATTATTAATAGCAACTTGCTAGCTAAAAGCTTAATTTATATAAAAGAGGAGAATTTATAATATATGTTATTAGCCCCGGAGACGTCCTTAACTTATAAAAGAGATTATCTTGCTATCTTTGCTAATAAGCTAGCCACTTTATTAAAAGCCGTAATAGGACTATTTAGTTCCTTTATTGTAAGTTTATCGCTTGAGGCAAATATATATTATAAAGGCTTTAATTAAGCTTGCCTCTTTACTGCTTATATAAACCTAGTAATTATAGCCGACTTTACTAATATTGCATTTAGCTTAAAGGCTAATAAGTATACTTATAAGTCTTAGTAGAATTTACTTAATATATTAAATTAGCTAATACTAATAACATTAGCTTATTATTATTCCTTGCACGATTTTATAATAAAATTGCCCTTAATTATATCCTTATAAACAAAATACACGATAGTTTTTAAAGAGGTTAAAGAGTTATACTTAAAAAGGGATGCTATACCGATTATATCGGGCATATTATAAACGTGCATAAAGTATTATAAGAAGATAGCCGACTTCTAAGACGGAAATTGCCTAATTATAAAGGTGCTTAAAGGTATAAGCGCAATTATAAAGTCTCTTGCAAATGTAATAGCTTATTTTAATACTATTAAGCAAGATAAAAAAAACGGGAATTGAAGAAGGAATAAGCAAGTCTCGAAAGTCTTTAAGCGGTTAACTTGTAAAAGGAGACTTTTCGATATAACTATATTATAAAGTTAGTAAAGGCTAATACTCGAGCGTAGTTTAAAGACAATCCTAAGTTACTCGCTAACGCTAGTTAAGTAAAGGCCGATGCTATAAAGGAGCTTGTCGACGTTGTCTTAAAAGGAAAAAGCCTAGAGAATTACCGGAAATATTATCGTTTTTAGAAGTTCCTTTATAATATATAAGTAAAAGGTAATAGTATTAAGATAAAAGATGCCGAAGCTTGCATGCTAAAGGATAATTTAGTGCATATCCTCCTCTTTTAAATAAGAGGCTTTAATAGACGTTTCTTTAACAAAATTAAAGACTTGCTTTAAATAATTAAAAAGTAAAATTAAGTATATTACCTTTATATAAAGGAAGTACAAATAAGAGTGCTTGCTAAGCGGGCTAACGACTTGTTTAGTAGTATTAATTTATACTAAAATGTTATTAAAAAGGCGTTAAAAGGTTCTTCGGTTAACTAAATAAATAAAACGCAAGCACTAAATAACGAGGAAGAGCAATTATACTTAGCAAGCTTCGATAATATATTATAGCCGGAAGAGCTATTGTTACAAAATACTATAAACGTACTTCGAGATAGCATTAACGGTTTATCTGAGCGCAATAATACTATTTACATTTGCCTTATACTTTACAAAGGCTTACTAAATAGAAAGCGAAAGCTTAATAGGACTCTTGCTTTAAGGATAGTCGTGGACTTATATTTAATTATCCTTATATAGCCGGGGGATTTTCTTAAGGTTATGTCGAGGCAATTATAATATACTTTAAAAGTTAGCCGCTTTAATAAAGCTATTTAAGGACTTAATTCTAAGCTATAGCTTAACTTCTCGGAGATTACTAAAAAGCTTAGCTATATAAGGATAGCTGCGTTAAGAATTAAGGCTAACGTCGCTTTAATATAGAAAAGGTATAACGACTAGTATAATATAAACTAGCGGATTAAGGTTATAGCTACTAAAGAGATTTAGCCGTTTAAAGAACTTGTCTAGCCTCTTTTTAACTCCTTAATAAGCCATTTTTGATAGGCCGCCAAAATTAGAGCTAAGTCACTTTTTATACTTGGCGATATTAAGCTTGCACATCTTTTTAAATTACTGCTCCGACGCAAGTATTATTTAAATAGTTAATTATATAATAGTAATAAACAAGAATGCAATTTTGAAATAATATTTATTGTCGCTTTATTTATATTATCAAAAATGTAAAAAAGAAGATATTATTTAATAACCTTTTAAGATTAGCTCTTATCTGGCCCGCAAAACACTTGCTAATAGCTAATAAAATTAGTAATACTGCTAAAAGTAGCTATTTTAAACTTTACAAAAGATTAAAGGGCGTAAAAATAAACCCCTACTAAAGCTACTTTTATAAGAACTTGCGTGTCGTGAAATGAGGCAAGCTAGATTTTACAAGTAAGATAATAGCTATCGAGAATAGACTTAAAGATGTTAGTAAGAAGGCTTATAAGAGCGAAGCCCTTATAAGTTATAAGCTTATTAAGCTTATAGCCCGTGTTTTTAGGCACTAAACACAGCTACTTACTACTATAAATAGCTAAGTTAAATGCAATCTTTACTTATATTTATCGCGTTATTCTTTAAAATTCCTAATATATAATAAATCTTATAACTTATACTATAATGCTACTAATATTAGGGGTTTTATGCTTGCTAGCGGCATCCTACGTTTATTATTACATTTATTCTTACAATTCTACTAAATTATATAATAAGGAATATGTCTTCGAGCATAAACACTTATTTAATAGTATTTATAAGTTCCGAAACTGATAATAAGCTTGCCTTATATTTTGCTTTATAAATTATTGTTAAATCCGTATAAGCAAAAGGAGTATGCTAACTATAGTTATTTACTTGTATAATAAAAATAGTCTTTATCGCCTCGATTACAAAATCATTATTATAGCTTGCAATTAGCTCTCCCTTTATTAAGTCGAAGGAGTTAGTAAAGTCGGTAGTAAATAACATTCTCTAGCTAAACCTTAACTCGAGTCGGGATTATAAATTTATTACAAAGAATAACAAATGCTTTATATTAGTAAACAAATTTTAGAAGCACTAAAATATCGGCGATAAGCCTTAGCAAAACTTTGTGCGTCTTCTTTATAGCTATACAAAGTTCCCCTTCTTACTTTTATAAAATCTATTTAAAGCACATATTAAGCCTTACAAAATAATAATTTAATATCGTATAATTGCATAGATATTTACAAGTCTTTAAAGTCTTAAATTATCGCTAAATAAAGTTTATATTTTAAATATTTGTGCCCTTTTTAGTAATAATAATTTAGACGCAATAGATAAAGAAAAGAAATAGCGTGCAATTAAAGCTACTTATACACTAATAGAGAAGATAATAAGGATCTTATAGCTTAATGTATTAATATGCTACTAGTGTATAACTAAAGGCCGCTAAGATAGCTTATAAAGCATAATATAGAGACTAACTAAGAATAAGTTAGCCGGCTTATTATGCTTTAGCACTAAGGAGGCGATAAAGCATATTATAGTTTCGATTAATCTTAGAGATTACATGCTATAAGCTATTAAAGGATTTTACTTAATATATTTCTTAAGACTAGCCCGCGTAAACGAGGCATTAAAGCGTATTCTTTTATAGCTATTTTATAATATATACGAGCCTTGCGCCTTATAAAAGCAGATAATTATAACAATATTAGTAAGCAATATTATAAGTACATTTAAAGCTCTTATAAACGAAATAGAAAGTGCCTTTACTGCTTTAAGGCTAAACGACAAGATGCTCACTCTTAAAGACGCTTATTAGGCTTTCGTTAAAGCTATAATCATATACCGCGACACGGTTTTGCAAGATATAATATCGCATGCAATAAAGCAAGGGCTTAATTATCTTAGAAAGTGGATTAAGGCTCTTCTATCTATTAGAACTTCCTTTATAATGTCTATAATAAGCAAAAATAGAAGCGGGATAAAATAAAAGTTTGCAGATGCTAATAAAGATAAAACGGAGGTTCCTTAAGAGGAAGAAGCTCCTAAGAAGGTTATAAAGAAAAAAGTAGTTAAAAAGGTGAAAAAGCAAGATAATAGTATAAAAAGCGCCGCTAATATGCCCGACATAAAACTACACAAAAAGGTTTAGCATTAACCGAAGGGAATATTAGTTGCTATTAAAGAGTAATCTAAATTAAGGGTGCAAATAATAATATTAATAAAGTTTAAAGAATAAGAAGTGTAAAAGGAATTAAAGTTTATATATCCTTAAACAAAGTCTTTAAATGTTTGCAACTCTTTTTTATTCGACGCACGTATAAGCTTCTTAATCCTTAATTCCTTATTGTTTAAATCTCCCTCCTTTACATATTTAGCCTTTAAATTGCTTCTTAATCTCGAACGGTATATCCCTCCTCGTCTAAATTTCGAAGCCCCTCGATGCTTTGCAAGCTTGACTATTATTAACTTCTTCTTGCTACAAGGGCTTGCCCCTTCGCGAAAGCTAGAAAAAACATTCTAAAGCGAATTTTGTTGCTTAAAGGAAGATAGTAGCTATCACATAATAGCCTTAAGATTATTTTTAGACTAAAGGGCTCGAATTTAGCTAAGCAAAGCTACGTAAATAGTTTATACCTTAAGACACCTTTATTAAACTACTACTTTCGCTACTTAACTTTATTAATATTAACCTAAAATAGTAAGATAATCTTAAGTAGCAATTCTTCTTTTACTTAGTAATTCTAGCATATCTTATAAGGGGTATACTTTAAGGCCTTAATCTAAAACCGCCGAAGGAGGTTAGCCCACTCGTCCTTCTACTATAAGTGCTTTTGCTCTTTACGCTTATAACGGTCGCAAGTCTCTAATATTACCTTCGGGTTCTGTTTATCGATAATATAAGTTATTTGAACAAAGCCTAGTTAATTAGGCTATAATTAGTATAAGACGGGATAAGGAAAGGAATATACTTTACCGTAGTTCGTATAATAAGAAGGGTAATAGTTTTAAGTAGCCTTATATATCTTATCTCGAAGTATAAAATTGTTTATATAAGCGATCTTTTGCCGAGGATTAATAGTAACAAAATACTATTAAGTTAATTTAAAATATAGCATTTTAATAGACGTTAACTTTTTAAAATGCGGGGTTAGCTTAATGCAAAGGCAAGCACTTGCTCGTGTAAGGAATTTTTAAGAGCTTGTATATTATT
>Ga0302221_10001477_pt1 | contig 15164 bp, 42 predicted proteins | sample II_Palsa_E2_1_FD_193517 | JGI IMG/M metagenome (GOLD analysis project Ga0302221, IMG submission 193517) | Peat permafrost microbial communities from Stordalen Mire near Abisko, Sweden - II_Palsa_E2_1 | ecosystem: Environmental > Terrestrial > Soil > Palsa > Peat permafrost | place: Sweden... | reverse complement strand
ATGTGGACACATATTAATGGAAATATACGAATAGATGATCTAGGAAGTATCGGGCTTGAAGAGAATAATTTTCTTAAAGAAGCTGAAGAGTTTTTAGGACCTATTATTAGTTATGCAACACCTGATGAGCAATGGGAAGAATGTAATCTTCCATTAGGTAGTGAGGGAAGTATTCTCTATAGTATTATACCTCCTACAGATCATTCTTATGGTGCGGTAATCAATTTTTTTGGTGATTTACGTGACTTTCCAGATGATGAAGATTATGGACCAGATTACAGGCAGAAGCGGTCTATAGAAAGTATTGAAAAATGGTTTGAAGATGTTTGTAAGCATTATTATATTCGTCAGGGAGTCCTACAGATTAGCAAAGAATATGGTTCAGAAATTATTCTCCTTACCTATAATGATGCAGATTATAAAACACATATTCATAAAGTTGAGTTCACAAAAAGACAACAAGTTCTTGCAAGTAAAAAAGATATATTAACAAGTAAAGAATAAACTATGACCAGAAGAACCTTTATTAAAAGAATGAGAGAGTTAGGCTTTACCTTAAAACGTGAAGGTAATAGTTGGTTACTTGATAAAGATTTTGATGATGGGAGTGCCAATGAGATAGTGCTATTTATAAAGAAACATTCGTATACTTCTAGTGCTGATGAGTTTAAAAAGCTTCATATAAAAGAATGGTGTGATTTTAGAGCATGGGAGAAGCATTCGATTGGTGGGACAATTATAGGTGGAAATATAGATTTTTTACCCTTTAGCATGGTAGAGGAATATATAGATTTTTTCAACAATTTGTATCAAACATTAAAAGAGGAGACTGAATGATATGGGGAAAATACACAAAATAAAAAGGAATTTTAAGAGAATAGACTGGAAAGATGAATTGGAAAAGGCTCAAAAAGAAAAAGGTGGTTGGGCTGCCTGTAAAGCAATTATTTCTAAATATGTTTATAGATTTATAATAGTAAATGCTTATTGGTATGATGATGGGAGAATTTACTTATCTATTTATGGCAATAGGTATGAGAAACTTTTTAAAAAGCTGTTTCATGAATATTTGACAGGGATAGGTCAATCCGATTAAAATCTCTTATCAAGAGGTTGCAAAAAGCAGAGGGTGATAATTCTGCAAGAAAGTAGTGAAAATCTGCTCCCTGTCAAATATTCATGAGATTGTAGTTTAATAATATGATAAGAATTAATAAAGGCTTAGATAGTAACTATGAGAAGATAGTAGCAATTCCTTCTTTAGGAAATGTAAGGATCGTTTTCTGGTTTTATAATAATCCAAGATTATCGGTAACAAAAGTTCTAAAAAATGGAAAAGAAATACATTTTAGACATGATTTCGTGAAATTGTTATATTTCTTTAAATCATTGATTGTGAAAGAAGATTATAATGTTTTTTGGATAGAAGATGATGCAATAGATAAAGTAGCTGAATTTATTCCAACAATTCTAATTAAAAGTACTAAAGCTGAAAGAAAAGAAGAATTAAGGAAAAAAATTGTAAGACACAAGGAAATAATCAATAAATTAGAAAGTAGACTTGCAAAATTATGAAAGCAATTCTTAGAGGATTAAACATGGCAGGAGAAATAGAGATAGACCGAGTGAGGTCTACAATTGATATGTCAATAAAACATTTACTCCCCATAGTTCCTTTAGATGACTATCTGGAGGGTCAAGATATTTTAGAAGAGGCATCAACTAAAATTATTTCTTTTAGATTTATAAGACAAATTGATAAGGATACAGTTCTTTATGAACTAGAAGGGTGGAGATAGATTATGAATGATATAGACACAAAAATATTAGAATACCTTGAGCGAGCACATAGGATTAACTATTCTTATAAATCAACTAGACAAGATTTTCCTGTTATAGAAGCTATTGAAATAGCGAAGATGATTCAAAAAGAGGAATTTAAAAAGAAAATATGATTCAGACAACATCACCATTGCTTAGTAAGAAATTAAGAGAAATAGGATATCCTCAAGAATGTGTATTATTCTGGTATGCCCCAGAAGCATTTCCTGGAAAAGCTACCCTATCGCATGCTAATAATTTTGGTGACATGCACTTATGTTTAGACCCAGATGAATATGCTGCTCCTACGGCAGAAGAAATACTGGAAAAATTACCAAATGAAGTTACTATAAAAGTTAATGATATACCATACATTGAATCTTTATGTATTAAGGCAGATTGTAATGATGAGTTTGAAGTTAGCTATATTGGAACAGGTAAAATTTCTAGCTTTTATGATCGTTCATTAGTAGTTCTTTTAGCTAAAATGTATATTTATCTTAAGGAGCAGAAATTGATATGATCTTTCCACACTTCAATCCAGAATCAGAACCTTTCAAGCCTTGCTTGGGCTGTCACAGTGGTAAAATTCGAAGAAAACTATTACAGGTTGAATGTTGGGAATGCGGAGGAGAAGGATGGGTAGATGACGATGATTGGATGTGGAATGATAAAGGGTGGCAAGATTGTTATCAGTGTTATGGAAGAGGCTATGTAAAACTGAGATTACGGTATTGTGATGAAGAGTGTTATTATGCTTCTCATAGTGAGGATTTTTGAATATGAAAATTATAAAAGATGGCTCAGCATATTTAGTAGCAAAAGATAGTTTTGTTGACCTGCAAGAAAGTAAAGACTATTTCTTTATTAAGGAAGAAGAATATGTAGAATTTATTAAATCAATACAGAATGATGCTGTTGCTAGAGAGCTTTCTTATTGGACAACTTTTTTTGACGATCCAAAAATGAATGCTATGACTCCTAGCGAACGACTACGGGAACGGATAAAGAATTTATGACCGTAACAATAAAAGAAACTAGAAAATGTCCAGGATGTGGAGAGTGGTTAGTTAAAATGTATAATCCGATTAATTATTATTGCTACAATACTAAATGTAAATATTATAGTAGTGAACTTACAGATGATGATTTTAAGGAAGTATGAAAAAATCAAAAACATATAGAGATGAAATAACACACGATTTAGCTATAAAGTTGTGGGGAGTAAAATTTCCTCAAGATAAAAAAGGTAATTTTGATCCAGATGCTACGAAAGTAGCTAAGATACTAACGCCAATTTTTATGGAGCTATTTTTAGAATATATTGAAAAATATAAAAGAATAAAGTGGGTTGGGCTTCTGCAATGATAGGAATATTGATAGGTACTCATTATGTTTAGAAAATTAGATCAAGAAGTGGTTAAAAAACTAGAAGGGTTTAGTCCTGATGCTCAATTACTATTTTTTCAAGCCATTGGAAGAGAGAAAGCAATTGAATTATTAACTGAAAAATCTAAAAAGAAATCTTTTTCTAAGAAAAAGAAGGCATTATGAAATCTGAAGAACAAATACGATATGAAGCAAGAAAAGAGATGTTTAATCGTCTTTATGATAATAGTGTAGGTAAAACAGATAATAATGAGGAAGCAGCATTGCTACTTGTAAGAGAATTAAATAAGATGAAAGATGAGATTGGAGAAGAAGGAATAAGACTGATAAAAGAAGCTGTCAACTATTATGCAAAAAAATAATGTATGAAACAATCTATAACAAAATTAAGTGGACTATCTTCAAAAGCTTGCTCTAAATGGATAGCATGGGCTGAACCAAAGGGATATTATCAATATGGAACAGATGGAGATAAGGGTTTTACTATTGATAATATGATTCAGTTTCTAAGAGATCATAGAATTATGAAAGGAATACGATGGGCATTAGATGATGATAAAAAGTGTGATCGTCTATTTGAAATGGTAAAGACCTATTTAGAAGCATGAAACTTTTACGAATAAAAGAATATTCAGATAGTCCTCAAGGAATGGATATTCTAACAGGAGGTATCCTTGTAAGTTCTCAAGAGCCATTTGCACCTGAGATATTTAGAAAGTGTGAAAAATGTGGTTGTAATTTACCAAAGGATGTTAATGCAAGTAAGAAATACTGTTCACCTTGCAGTAGTTTGAAGGAGAGGAAAAGTAAGCCAAAGATTCTTAAGTCAACAGGTAAACACTATGTACTTTCTCATAAAGGAAATGATTATTTAATGTGTCGAAATTGTAGGTGTGAGGTGTCAATTTGCCAATGTACTATATGAAACGCTCCCTTACCTTTTATACAGAACTAGAATGGCAAGACAACTTTCTCAAAGGGAATGGATGGACTTTATATTCAGAATTTCCTCCACTTTATGTTAATAAAGAACATGCTAAGAATAATAATTTAAAAGAATGGTATAAAACGAAAAACAAGAAAGAATTTTGGAAAACATTTAAGAAGATAAAAATTACGATTGAAGACGTATAGACCATTTCCCCCTTTGACATCCTCCTAGTAATATTATAAACTATCTACATGCATATTCCCTTTTTAACAGATTATTTAGTAAAAGCTAGAAAAGCTCGTTATGAACAGAAGAAAATTATTCAACAGGAATATACGAGTTTTGATTCCTATCTGACAGCAATGGTAGACGAAGAAAGAAATGTCAGAGGAAGCATTCTTACAAAATTTTGGACAATATAAATAGTATGTCAATAAATCCTGAAAGCATGAGGCCAACTCCTGCTTCTCAAGTAGCAATTGTGATTGAGGCTAACGAGATAGTGTATCAAGCGGCCAAGACAGTTGAACGAGAAGGAACATCAGGAAAATTTAAAAATAATCTTGCAAAAAGGGCAATAACATTTATAAGTTCAGGCATAAGATTTGAAAGAAAAATATGAAAAAATACGAATATATGATTAAAGCTTACACGAATATTGATCAATATGATTCTGTGACGCTTGAGCTTATTGCTAAAAATGAAACAGAGGCTATCAAAAAAGCGGAAAGATTAATAGTAAAAGATAAATATGTAATAATTAGAATTATTGATATGGATATTCCTAAACGAGAGGAATGTATATGAGAGTTTGGATTTTAAAATTTTTAGTTAATTTATTTTATCCAGGGAGAACAACAAAGGTTTCTGTGGAATCAGGAAAAGACATTTTAATTACTGCTTATGAAGACAAAAAGGTTATTATTAGTTTTTTAGAGTTATTTAAATAGTATGAAGCCACCAAAAGAACTACATTTTTATTTAAATAAGCATTGCGTGAAATGTGGATTAAAGCTTGTCATTAGAAATAAAAGAATATATGGTCATGGTAGCGAAACAGGAGAGCCTGAGTACCTTTATCAGATAGCATGTCCTAAATATAATTGGTGGAAGACAGACGTTTTAGCTGTGCTTAATTCTCGTGATGGGTGGCCTTGGCATGAAGAACATAGATATTTAGTTAGTGAACCTAAAAGGAGATGGGGTATTAAAGGAGACAAAAGAGAGTCAGTAGTTCTGGAGCAAAATTAATGAAAATTAATAGAACAATATTTACCAGTGGTGACAATAATGAGAAAATTATAAAAATCAAAACCTGCCGTCTCTTAAGACCCTTTTTTTCTACAACGCTTGAAATTGTTGAAGGGCATGTAGTTATTACTTATCATCAATTATTTTCAGCTCAACGTACGGAATTAGACATTAAAGATTTATATAATGTTGAGATAGATAGTAATCTCTGGTTTGCTGAATTAGTGTTTTATAGCCGTTTATTCATAGATAACTCATTAAAGATTGATAAATTATGGAAAAAGGACGCTGAGGCATTTCAAAAGGAGGTTCAAGAAATAAGAAAATCTAACAGTCCAACAATTTCTTGAAAAGTCTAACCGTTAGACACTATATGCTCGGTATCACTGGCAAGCTGAGATCATTTAGCTTTAGTCCAAAGAAGCTCAAGGCAAAAGAAAGAATAAAAAATGATAAAAAAGCTATAACCAACCCTACTATAGCAGCGATAATCCCATTCCTTGCATTTTCAACTTTTTGTTTATCACCACCAGAGGCTATCCACCTCACTCCATTCCATACCAAATAAAACAAAGCTACAACAACGGCAATTATAAGAATAAAATTTACTGCTGAACCCACAATTGTTCCTAGATTATTAGAATTAAGATTACACAGTTTGTTAAACTCTCCCATAGCTCCACAGGGATTAATAGTATTAGCTGATGTTGAAGAGATATTATTCATCTTCTGATGGTCTTGCATTTAAATCTAGTCTCCAATATGGTCCAGGAAGATCAGGTGCTATCCATGTCTTTTTATGCCCACATCCCACACATTTTTTCTCCCAAAAACCTGTATGTTCTTTTTTTGAATAACTAAAGAATACTTCTTTCCATTCTCCAAATTGATGATCACCTTTTAATTTTTTACAATATTTACTTTTAGGTTTAGGTAATTTTGCAGGAATAGGTTTATCTTCATTGAATTCCCATCCCCGTTGGTATTCTTTAGGCGAGTGCCATTCAATAGCTTTTTTCATAATTTTAGTGCTTGACAATTGATTAATAATATTATAATATAGAACTATAATTATGTCAAGCATGAAGTATAGAAAGCGTCCAGTAATTATTGAAGCAGAGCAGTTTTATCCTATTGAAAATATGTCTGATCCAGGATTTAAAGTAAGTAATATTGATGCTGTTGAAAAGGATCCTTGGTGGAAATTCTGGAGCAAAACAGGTTGGTCAATTAAAACATTAGAAGGTAGACATGAAGTTACTCAAGGAGATTGGATTATTACTGGAGTTGAAAATGAAAAATATCCTTGTAAACCAAGCGTGTTTGAAAAAACTTATGAAAAAGTTGATGATTAAGCATTATAATAGTGTTAATGTCAGAAACAGTGAGATATTGTCCAGTTTGTATCAGGATTCCAACAATAACAAGAAAGAAGAATATCTTTTACAGCAGTAGATATTGTAGGAAGCACTTGTATGAATTGAGACATCAGGATTATCAAAACAAAAGAATACATATATGAATAACAAACCTTATCCCCTTTTTAATAAACTAGATCAAGAAACAGCTTCTTGTAAGATTCATCCTTATGGCTATGTAGGAAAAAACAGAGAGGGAAAGTGGTATTCGTCTTGTTGGCTGGGCAAGAAACATAATGAGACCTGTGAAATTACTGTAAATAAATTTCATGAAGAAAAAGAATTATGAAAAATAATGGATGGATTGATAAACCTAAAAAGCCTGTGCGAAAATCTGAAAAAGTCAACATCTGTAACCATGGAATGGTTATTCCACTATATAAGGAAGATAAGCCAACTTGCTTTCTTTGCTTGAAAGAAGTGATAGATAGAAAATGATATTATTTTTCCTAATTGACAAATCAAATAAAATCTAGTAATATTATAAATAGATATATCCAGTACGAAAATAGTACGTAAAAAAGCTACCTCTTCAACCATATTAACTTAATCGTGATTACATAAAATTGGTAGCTTTTTTCTTGTAAAAAATTTGACAATTGCCTGATATATTATATTAACGATTAAATTAATATGATATATCTAAATTCTACATATTTTTCCCAACAAAACCCATTAACAGATGTCTTTATCCCCTTGCGGGGTATTTTGTCGTGTTTTTGAGGACAAGGATTTAGAAAATCTCATGCGTGGGTGAGTGACTCGACTAGCTCACGCGCAAGACATAAAGAAGACAAGTGAAGTAGGAACCACTATGTGAGAGAGGTCAGCAGTCCCTGTTTCTTTGGGAAGAAATACCATACTGTTGGGAAACCTGATACCCGTTCCTAGAGGAAAAAGTTGAGACACGGTGGCAATTCAAGGAACCTGTCGCCAAAAACTCACACCAACACTGGTAAAAATGTAGTAACTTGTTTGAACTTCTGTTTCCAGTAAAGCTGGGGAGGGGAGAATAGTATAAGATTGTTATTTCTCCCAATTCCCATAACACTTCCACACTCCTTCGTTCTCGCATTTTTTTTGGAGAAAAATGCTTCACTACGGAGTTGAATCCTGAAAGCAGATAGAGATTTGGCTTCTGCGGAAGCCATCACTCGCTGGCGCTCGTGAATGATAGATTTTTTCCATTAATAGAAAGGATATATGTCCACCTTTGGGTAATACCTAATCCCACTGCTTTACAAAACCTGTTTATCTTTCGGCTAACAAGCGTTAGCTTACAGATAGTATGGAGCGAAGCGGAATACAATTTATGCATAAGACAGTAAGGTTAGAAGAGTTACATGAAGGACGATGGAGAAGATTTGAAGATAGGAAGAGTTCTCTTGTTAGAAGAGATTATAGATATTTGCCAGTTTTGTGTTTTTGTGTTTATTTTTAAAGAGAATCCTGAGTGACCGCATTTTTTAAAAGACTTTCTCTTATTTTTTGAATAATTCTTACTACATCATCATGCTTCATATCAAATATCTCTGCAATTTCATCATAGGTATAATTATGACATTTTAAAACAAGAATAGCTTTTTCTTTACCCGATTCAATGTGTTTAAAAATTTTGTCATCAAGGGGGACTTTAAATTCATCAACTTCATTAGTAAAATTTATTTCCATACATGTATATTATTATAATATTTTAGTATTGACAAGCCATCTCTAATAATATTATAATAGAAACATGAAACAACCAAAAACTAAACCTTGTGAAAATTGCAATGGAAATCGTTGGAAAACTCTTGAGAAAGGGAAGATGTGGCAATGTCGTGCATTAGTTCGTGGAATGTTTGGAAAAGGTGAATTACAGATTGGTTGTGGTAATATAAGGATGGTTCAACAAAATGTTTAAACAATACAATTTACGATCAGGAAATGAATATCTAACAGCGTGGCTTCAAGACGGGCTTAAAAAAGGCTATCGTGTTACTCTTAAAGATAGCGATAACCCATCATAATATTGGGTAGTAACTGGTATGGGTGATACGCTTCTTCCAAAAGATGATATTAAAGGATCACACAATTCTAAAGCGTGGCATGGAAATGATTTTCATGGAAAATTACCAGGATTAAAAATTAATCAATAATGTTCCCCTTATACCCTCTTTGATACAGTTTATATCTATTGACACTTACCAATCAGCATGATAATCTTTATATAGTTAAGGAGGTGATTATTTATGAAAAGAAAAATAACATGTGAACTATGTTGCTCAACAAAAAATCTTGTTCAAGATGAAGTAGGAATCTATCTGTGTAAATTTCATGCAGAACAGGTCATGGAAGACCGTATAGCTTCTTCTGAGGCAAATGGAGTGCCTATGGGCTATATAGCATTATAATAATTTAAAAAGGGTGGATGAATAGAAATATTTTTTCACTCTTTTTTGTTGAGATTGACAATAGGAAATAAATGCCTATAATAATAACTATGAAATATGTTTGCCTCGATTGTACTATAAGAGAAGTTACGAATGCTTCAAATACAGATCAATCGATGCTTAAATATTTCTATTCTTTAGAGAGATTCAGACTTGAGGATCGTTGTGCTCATTATAATCCCGAATTTTGGATAGGAGATGAATATTGGCAAGGTTATACGAGAAACTGGGGAGATGCATCTGTGGGTGAAAGCCATGGTTCAAAAAACTTTGAAGTACTAAGAAAAGAAAAAGATGGGAAGACTGAGTTTTTAATTCTTTGTCCTACTGAGTTACGAAGGCCATTGAGAATAGAGGGTTATGGCAATGCTTGGGGAAGTTATTAAAATAAATTAATATTTTAGTAAGCAAGAAGAAATTTATGTAGTTTTTTCACCCTTCTTTCTTGGAAAATAAGATGCGTTTGAAGTGATTCTTCATCCTAATAAGCTTAGACTATTTTTCTGGAAATTTTAACTTAATCAGTTAACTATAATTACTCTTCTTGCTTACTGAGGTATTAATTATTTTATGGTGTAACAAAATGCGATGCTGCTTGCGTTGCTTGATTACTACTAACTCCAGATACATCAGCATCATCGTTCCTTGTTACAAACAGTATTAGAAAGAAAAGAATTATTAGAGATAAAACTGTGATCACAACAGGTTTACTTCCCATTATTTTGTGCCTCCTCTGAAAAGTCCACCTACAATTATGAAACCTATAGTTATAATCATTGCAATAAAGTAAGTTATGTGCAAGAGGTGAAAATATCCAGCTAACACATTAAATATAAAAAATACAATTGCAGAAATGATCAAGAAGATTATAATTCCAAATAGCAAAATTCCTAAACAGCCAAAAGTAAAAATGTTTATGTCGTTCTTTTTCATGGGTGAGTCGCCATTATACCAACCCGATTAGTTTTTGTCAATATCTTGACAGGAGTAGATAATTGATATATAATAATATTATGAAAAATGAAAATATTCAAATAGCTCCTATTACCAATGAAGATATTTTTAGGGCTGTTGAAGAAAATAGAAAGCTTCTTCTTGAAATACTTGAACAACTTAAAAAATCTTCTCTTTCTTATGATACAAGTATAAATAGCTATGTCTCACCTCCAACATCAGAGAGTGGCCTACATTGCGATATTGAACGGTGTAAAAAAACTGACGCAAAACACTACAGAGTACGATTAGAAGATGGAAACGGAAATTTAGAAATTGTGGAGAAAAACTATTGTTCTGCTCATTTTGGTGAAGCGAGAGCAAAGGGAGTGGAAGTTATAGGAATTTAGTATGGATAATAATGAGTGGATAAAAAAACTAGAGGAAGGGAACTATGACTGGCTTATGGCAGATATAGACTCTAAATCTGGCTATTTTAGGAGACTTCATCTTAAGAGAATTATTGAAAAAGCAATTGAGAACGAAAGGAAGCGATTAAAGGAGAATAAATAATACTCTTTATTTATTTTTTCTCAGGATAAACAGTATTAACTGCATTATCAAATATTTCAAGCATCTTAGGCTCTTTCTCCATCATGAACCTTGTAAAATCCGATAAGGTAACTATATGATTCTCTCCACCAAAACTAAATAAATCCATCGTCTCTGTTAAGTCTATTTCAACTTTTCTGATTGCACAATATTGAGCAAATGCTCTTTTGTCATCCATTAGAAGTTTTAGATAAAGATATTGTTGTGCATCTTTGTAGGAGATAGTATTCTTTTTAGTTGCTTTTTTCTTTACATTGTCCATGATCTTTTAGCAATTATATCGTCTATTATCTTTGCCATTTCTTCTTGGGGTTTTGCTTCAATAGTAGAATGGCACTGATTGCATGCGAGAATACATATGTTAAGGTCATCAACTGAAAGATTACGTCTCTTATCGCGATGAGCGAATCCTAGTGCCTTTGTCTTCCAACAATGTTCAAGTTGAAGCTCACATTTAGTAGTTCCTTTTGCTTCAAAGAGCTTAATTAATTCCTTTCTAGCTGCTTCCCACTCCTGAGTTTTTTTACCAACAGGATTGATGCCTTTTTTTACCTTTTTAGTTTTATAGGTTTTAGGAAAAGATCCATTAAAGGACGACAAATTTTCAGTGGTGTCCCAAGGGTTAATATCCGTATTTTGTGTCATATTATTTATTTTCGGCAATATAATAAATGTCTGTGTCGTTCTCTTCTCTCAAGTGTCGCATTCTTTTTAATGCTTCACCAAGAGTTTTAAATGTATCCAAACACTTAGCATCTTCCAGTCTCGGATTTCCTTTCATAAGTTTAAATTTATTTTTCATATAAGACAAATAATTTACTCATTCTTACTTAACATCTCACCTTTTTCATGCTCGTCTCTGCCGTATGTCTTAAGTTGCCCTAATCTACGAACGACTTACAGAAGGTTCAATTTCAGTTTGAGTAAATTATTGTCTTAGTTTATAATATTATCACATTTTTGTCAAGGGGGGAAATAGGCACATACCTTCTTATCCTATGTAGTCAGAAATAATATTACTCTTAAATTTATTGACAAAAAGTCTTTATTCTATATATAGAGAGATAATTCTTATGTCATTATCAGCAGGTGCGATAGCACAAAGCCAAGCAGATGAAGCAAAGCAAACAGCACTGCTTAAGTCCAATCAAAATAATACTGGTGGACTAACACCATATACGCAATCACTTAATGCGAAAACAATTGCTCAAACAGCGTTGATACAAGCATCGAATGAGGGTTCAAATACCACTGATTCTGACGTAACAGGAGATGTTATTATCACTGGTAATACCACTACGTTAACTAATTCACCTAATGTTCAGTCAGTTATTGCTGAAAACATTCCTACAGCATCATTTACCGCTTCAGGCATAGTCAAGCAGACAGTCTTTAACGTCAAAGATTATGGTGCAAAAGGTGATGGGATAACGGATGATACGGCAGCTATAACTAATGCAATAGCGGCGTTAGTTCAAGCAGGAGGGGGGACACTTTTAATCCCTGGTGGAACATATTTGACTTCTGGATTTATATTATCTTCTCAAACAGTGAATATGGCTGTTATGGGATATGGAGCTACGTTATTAGCTTCGGGAGATTCTCAAGATATTATTCAGATTAATAAAGGAGATAATACTGCTACTATTCAAATTTTTGGTTTAACAATTAACGGAAATCATTATTCAGATACTAACGGAATACATATTATCGACGCGACAGGAGTAAGTCTAAACGGTCTCAATATTACAGGTTGTGCAGGAAGTGGTATTTGGTTTGATAATGTTAATGGTTACAATGAAGTACACAGTATTTATGGCTGTTTTATTTCTTTGTGCGGAACTGGTATTAACTTTATTAAAGAAACGAGTGGATCAAATAGTTTTGATGAATTATCTTTCATCAGTACTGGGGTTAATGATTGTACTACTGGAGTTTACGTTGGGGCCGGGACCTCAATGTTCCGTACTCATTTTTATGATGTTACTATTTGGACATATGCAGGGCAATCGAATGTCAACTTAAATAGAGGAATGTATATTCATGGAGATATTGGTGGCGCAAATTGGTCGATAGGATTTGAAGGTTTTAGCGATGTATATAACCAAATGCTTTCTCTTGGAGGAGAATACACGTCGGTATTAGACTATAGCTTAACATTGACATTTACGGGAGTTACAAATGAAACTGAAATAAGTTACGATTATTCGGGATCTCCTGTGCTTGTTTGGAATCAAGGAAATTCTATTCGGGGAATAAGTAATACCCAACAGTCAAGCAGTAGATTGCAGAATAGTCAAATGTCATTAGCAGTTGATGAAACTTATAATAATTTATTAATTCAAGTTAAATATTCAAATAGTACAGTTAATAAGGCAGCGATACCATTGAACGCTTCCGGAACCCAAGGGCCGATTACTATTACCTCAGCATCGTCAAGCGCATTAGTAGTCGGAGCCAACGGAGCAACTAATCCTGTCTTCTTAATAAATGCGGATACAGCTTCAGTTGCAACAGGTTTACAAATTATCGGTGCTGCCGTAGCTGGCGGGTTAGCTGTTTCAGTTATTTCTTCTGGTACCAATGAAAACTTAACTATCGATGCTAAGGGTAGTGGAACAGTTGGAATAAATACTGCAAATACTTCAGCGGGATTAGTAACAATAGGAAATTCTACATCCCAAGGAGGAATGGTTAATTATGGATCAATTCGTTTTTATGGGGGATCAACGACTCCAAGTAAAACAATAAGGGTTAATAATGGAGCATTTAATCTTCTTAATGATGCTCAGACGTCTATATTGCTTACTATTACCGATACTGGTTCTACGAGTATTTCGAGTCCAGGATCTAATGCTTTTGCGGTTGGAGTATTTGGGACGTCTAATCCTGCTTTTAATATTGACACAAGTACTGGATCATCAGTTACTGGACTTAACATAAAATCTGCTGCTACAGGGAATGGAGTGGCTATTAAGGCCTTAGATAGCGGAAGCAATACAGCTTTGACAATTGACGCAAAAGGTACGGGAACAATCGGCATTAATACTCTTTCTACAACATCCGGTTTGGTAACTCTTGGTAACTCAACCTCAAATGCAGGTGTTTTAGTTAATGGAGCTTTAACAATAAATTCAGCAATAATGATTGCTACAAATACTTCGTTTACGAATGGAGCAGCTTCCAGTTTGGGAACATTAACAAATGCACCTGCTGCTACCAATCCAACAAAATGGATACCAATTAATGACAATGGGACAACTCGTTATATTCCAGCATGGTAGACGTAAATATAATAAATTATGACATATAATCTTCTTGAAAAAATTAAAGGCTACGATGGTAAAAATTTGCTTATAGGAAGTGAGGGGCAAAAAAAGGAAGAAACATGGCAAGAGATTATTGCAACGTTGGTAAATACTATAACACAAGATACGACTCCTGAGGAAAAGAAAAAAATTTATACTATTACAGTTAAAGCATTTATAAAACCTGATTTAGTAGAATATAGTGTAGAGGAAGTAGCTCTAATTCTTTCACAAATTAATAAATATTCTGCTCTTGCAATTGTTGTTGGAGAGGCTGATAAATTTTTTAATAAAATTTCTTAATCATTTTTTATTAATTAAAATGCAAAACCAATCTTTTTTTGATTCTGATTTATTTACGAATATAGCCGTTTCAGGATTTATTTTCATTTAATTTGACACTTATATTCTACTTGTTATTGCCTCATAAATTCAACAATAGAAATAACGCACAGCGCAATTATTTCATTTTTCTCCTCTATCATAGAAATGTATGGCAAAGCTTACAGCAGGACGGTTAGGTTATATCGGCCTTGGGGTCGAATCTATTCCTGGTACTCCAGTCGCTGCTACTACTACAATTCCTTTTACAGCAAACACATTAATGGGTAAACACAAACCAATTGATGACATCGCCGCACGAGCTTCACGAATCAAAAATACTACTTCAGTTTTGGGTCAGCAATGGGGAGAAGGGGAGATAACTGTCAATGTGGATACACATTAGCCCAGGCGCAGGCTATTATTACTTTATTAAACAATATACGAACAGCTTTAATTACAAAAGGGATAATGACATAATTTAGTGCTGATCGCTTACTTTCTGTACTGTCGATGCCAAGCTGTAGCCCAGCTTGTTGTAAAATATTTTTAGCAGAATTAATGTCCCTATCGTGTTCCATAAGCTCTATATAATAGTACATTTTTGCTACTTGACATAGGAATGATAATATTATATAATGATTTTATGAAAGCTAAAATGAGTCCAGATTGCTACAATCCTAAATGCTTAAATAAAGAAACGCAATGTGAAAAATGCCAAGAACATGTTGAGCTTCCTTTTATTCAA
>Ga0302221_10001476_pt1 | contig 15168 bp, 14 predicted proteins | sample II_Palsa_E2_1_FD_193517 | JGI IMG/M metagenome (GOLD analysis project Ga0302221, IMG submission 193517) | Peat permafrost microbial communities from Stordalen Mire near Abisko, Sweden - II_Palsa_E2_1 | ecosystem: Environmental > Terrestrial > Soil > Palsa > Peat permafrost | place: Sweden... | reverse complement strand
TCTACATGGGCACGGATCTAAAAATCCAAAGCCTCAGGACCATAAATAATCCTGCAAATCAACGTCGCTCGCTCAAATTACAGGCGAACTTGTATTACACCAAGTATCCGCTTTTGATATCCATCATTTATGCTAACTCCTTGCCAGATGTGCCCAACCGTTTTGTTATCAGAAAAAGAAAATCGTGGGTATCTTTTCGAAATTAAAGGCGACTTGTAATTAAACAGGTGAGCGTCGAGCTCTGTGTCTTGCAAGAATCAAAGAAGGTATAGGATTGTGAGTGGAGCCAAGGTATTTGTTGTGTGCTTGAATCATAGCAGGTGCTACAAAGAGACAACCTCGTGTTGTACTGTCTGCTGTCGTGGACCGTCCTGCTTTTCATGTGCTGAAGAACTGTTGAGCTTGCAGTGCTATGAAGATTGGGGTGGACTGGTTCCGTTGGCTAGCGGAAGAATTGGTGGGCTATCCTTGCTAGATGATGCAAGAGCCTCATGTTCCGATGCTGCAAAGCTTTTGTTCGTTAAAGAAGAGGTTTCTGTTTCCTCGGGAATAGTAGCGAATTTCTTTAGAACTTGTTTAAGTGCTGGCCGTCTAATGGGTTTACTGGAGGATCGTTAAAGATCTGATTCTGGGGGGCATATTGAGTTGGATTTACCTGAGAAAATGGTCCATTCCCGAGTCATAACATTGTTGAACGTTGCTTTCTTCGGCAAATGCTGTCAGGGCAACAATTGGATTCACGTAACCCATTTGTCGGATTAATCTTGTACTTTGAAGACCATCTAAATTTGGCATCTTGGGCCGGTCAGTGAAAGGCGCGAATTGTGGACAAAGTACCGAGACGCACCTGAATGTCCATGAAGATCAAGTCAAAGAACTGATTTTTGGACATGCTCTCCTTGACCATATCGTAGGCCTCTTGCCCATCCTTCGCAACAACAACATCATAGACATCCTCAAGCTTCAACATCCTTATCACCACGTTAGAAAGATCTTATGAAAAGGCGGGAAAGTGCTCACCGAAGTACAACTTCTTGGTTTACCAGGTTGTCTTCAGCTACCAAGACCCGAAGCTTTGAGCCTGGCTCTTTCCCAGCAGAGGCAGTATCAAGTGCGGCAAGTTGCTCCTTGGTATCCTTTGTAGTAGAAGATGAGGAAGGAGCTGCTGCGAAAAAAGGCTGGCTCAACCCAACAAGTCGCGGTTGGGCATCTTTTTCAAATCCTCCCTTGGGGCTGGCATTACCAGGGATCTTGGGTGTTGATGCAATATTTCCTTCGGTATTGCCTGAAACACTTGGAGGCCTGGAATGTATTACCGAGCTGCTTGTTGAAGGAGCCCGTGAGCGAGTGTATTTCAATGGGATTTTCATCGTGAATGTCGAGCCGGTCGTGGTATTTGGGGTATCGTTACTAACAAGCGTCATACTTCCACCCATCAGACTAGCAAGTTGAGAACAAATGGACTAAGTTTACAAGTTAGCTCTATTGTGCCCCTGGGGACGTATTTTCTCTTTTCATGATAAAACAGTATCCTTCGATTTCATGGAATTGGGAACAGATCAGAAAACAGGAGCAAGCTTACCAAGCCTAGACCAGTGCCACCATACTTCTTGCTTAGACCAAGGTCTCCTTGTACAAATGGTTCAAATACTCTATCTCTCAAATGTTCTGGAATGCCCGGTCCTGTATCCTCAACCTCAAACTGGAAGATGTAGACCTTTGCGTTAGCTGGAGGAGGTGTTGGTGATCTCTCCCGAACATGAATTCGAGGTGTAGATTTTGGGTCTGCAGCATTCAGAAACAACGCGGTCCCTACCGGGTTAGATGCAGAATTGGAAGGCTTCCTTGAGACTTGAGAGTTCGAGCCAGAATCATTGCGTTGGCGGTTCCTCGAGGTACGTTGGGATGACGTCTTTGACCCCATGGAGTTACTGCTTCCTTCCGAGACCGTCTCTGCTTCGCCTAAGCACTTGATTCGAACCTCAACTTTACCACCTTCTGGTGTAAACTTGAGACTGTTGCTGACAAGATTTATGATCACCTGGAGAATCCGATGTTGATCACCCCATAAACTATTTAAAGTGTTATCGATCTGCTTTAAATTTATATCGCCTCTGACTTAAAATACTTGCTGGTGAATATTGAATGAGGGAATGACTTGAATGTAAGGTGTAGAATGTTGAGAGATGTTACTCACTGCATATCCTTTAATCTGCCTGCACCTTGAGGTCCCATTGCAGGTAAGACTTTCTCAGAGACAGGTTCCGAATCGGGCTCAGTGTCGGTGTTGAGAAAGTGGACGCCAAAGTTGATTTTTCCTTCTTGAACTTGTTTCGTGAATATCGTTAGAATTTGGGTTTTGATATCCATAAGTCGGAATTCTTTTTCCTCCAAACTCAGTTGCTGGCCAATCTGATTCTTGCTGAAGGTCAATAAGTCGTTAAGCAGATGAAGTAGTAGGTCGCCAGATTTATACACGACTTGTAGACTCCGTTTGATTCTTGGCAGATCATCTTCGCCCATACACACGGCGCACATTCCGAGAATGCCATTCAGCGGGGTCTTCAGCTCATGAGATATGTTTGCAATGAACAAAGTTTTGCTCTCGTTTGCTGCCTCTGCAGCTTTCTGTTGGGCAGATCAGCGTTGTGATTCTCAATTCTCCATGCCCTAAAACGAGAAGAAAAGGGAAGCAAGATGTTGTGCTTAGCAGGTGGGAGGAGAAGGAAAGCTAACCTTAGATATTTCCAGCTCTTGGGTACGTTCGGCAACTTTCTGCTCCAGTCTCTCGTATTGAAGCATAAGCTCATCGGACATGTCGTTGAAAGTTTTTGTCAGTTCCGTTAACTCATCAGTGATGAAGTGCTTTCGGTCCCGGACTTTCCCTGGAATCTTGAACACTCTCCTCCTCTCATCTTCTGTGCGCTCTGTCTGGGTTTTCGGCTTTCCCGAATATGCCAATCTTCGCATCTTCATGAAAAAGCCCTTCTTCGATCGTTGAGAAGTATTCGTTAGAGTTCTCCTCACTTCCGCCTCATCAACTTCGTCACCCGAGAGATCTGCCTCGTCGCGCCTTCCGGATCGAATACTACCATTTGGTGTGTAGCCAGGAGGTGCAATCGATTTTTCTGTGGCATCTCTTAATCTTCGTATTGGTCGAACACTGAAATGGGCGATGGGCAAGATGATGAGGAAAATGAAACCAATAGTACCAAAGACACAACTCAGGACAATAGCTCGAAGATGATTGATGGGCGCCCATGCTTCGGAGTGGCTTTGCTCCACGATCAAGAGCCAGCTCACGAGGGAACTTTGTGGTCTAGCGTACCCAACGGCAACAGTGACGTTATTTTCATTCGTGGTAGTAAGAATACTACTTGCATTATTGATGGCGCCGTTCTGTTGTCCAAAGGCAGCAGCAGCAGCTGGATAGTGGCCCATGGTAAAATTCGGGGTCATTCCATTGTTGAGAGCTTGACTACATCTGAAGTCAGATTGCTACTCAACGGATTATCAGGGGAGGGAATGTTCTTACTTATATGCCGAATGCCTATCGGCTTGTCCGGGAGCGGGGACTGGAGGCAGTATGAAACGCACAGTGGCATTATCCAGCGTGCCCGGAGGAGGTTCATATGTTGCAGTTGCAGGTCGCTGTGCATATCTGAACAGATTTTCACGCCTATTGGGTCCCACTAGAATTACGATTCCAGTCTGCGCCAAACCTTCACGAGACTGGCTAACATCAATGAGTGAAGAGGCAGCAGCAACAACTGTCATGAATCCAAGTACGAACCCGGGTTTCGAATTATCTACTATTGGTAAAGTTAAGGACACCAACGCATACGAGTTGTTGATTTGCAGTGGTCCTGAAGATGTCAGTACCAAATGTTCTTAACAAGGACAGACCAGGGGAACCCTTACCTAGCAAGAGGGCAGATGTCGCATTCAGCGGAAAGTCTGAAAACGCAGTTGCGTTTATCGATTTTTCTGTAGGTTCAACTGGATCGGGAGTACTAGACGAGCCGTATGTGATGTTCGGGTACAGTTCTGTGGGATAGCCCAAGTCGCCGGCATCTCCAAGTATTGCATATGACCCATTCGCATACGTTTCGGGCAACTGGATTCCTGTGGTATAGGCGGTCGCTCTCAACAGGCCTGTTGTATTGCCCGTTGCATTCCGTGAATATATGATTGTCTGTACGAGAGATGAATATCCACCACTTGCTAAGGCTCCATTAACGTCTCTCTCGGCGGTGGTCCAGTTGTCAGCCGACGTATTGCCGTGATAGAAACTTTTGAGGGCATCTTGAAGTAATATCCTAGTCACGATAGTAGCACAGGTTGCTTGGATCAGCAAGAGGTCTGACGCGATTTGGGACGCCTAGGGGAAAAGTCAGTTATGTGAGGGAACCCTGATCTAGCATACATGAATGGTAAAGGAAGAGATATAATGTTGTTTTTTGCAAGAATTATGTGTACAGTAGCAACGGGAAGTTTCCACATAAACGGGCTAAGCCCAAGAACGCAGTTGCTCACCTTCAAACTCGCTGCCAAAGTAAGCTCCTGCGAGGTGACATTGACAACTAGATTGTGATTGTTTATCCATATGGCGATGGCTAGGACCTGCATGGTGGGGAATTTAGCAAACGCTCAATAGGGGTTGTTTCGAGAGACCTTGGACAGTGGCTTGGGGAGAAATCCACAAACGGCCAGAGATAGGAGGTCAATTTTCTCCACAACACGTACAGCAAGAGGCAACAAGGCGGTGACTAAAACGACAACCGCTAACTGTTCTCGAATACCGATTCGCATGTTGATCACCTTCCCCAGGATGCGAATCCTGATCCACCAGCGTCCCACACTCGGTGCATATGTACGCCTCCTCTTGACCCGCTCTCGCCGCGATGGGCGTCTTCAGCACACGCTCGCTTGGGGGAGGGGGCCGGTTTTAAAGAACTGGCAGCATATCCCAGACAATTGGCAAGGAGGTTCGCTCTCTGCCAGAGATAATCGCGAGTGTCGCGGCTGTCTGCGGAGTTGACTGACGACAGCCAGAATGCGCGCTGAAAAGCGGCTCTCGGGGGAAGTGCTCCGATCAAGCTCGTCGCTCCATGGTAAATGTACTTCGGAAGTCGGAGGCTAGCATCGATCGAGGGAGTGAGGGCGATGGCGAGGGCGAAGGAGAGGGAGAGGATCCTTTAAGCAAGTTGAGTTGAGATCAATGAAGAGTTCGATTGAGGTCTCTCCTACGAGGTAAGGTAAGCAGCCCTGGTGGCTCTTTCGCATGCAGGCTGTTGAGATGGGGACTTAGTCGAGTTAGCGTAGTCTTGGCACGCCACGGAGGCTTGTCAAATCACCGCTACCCGACCAATGAGAAGAGCTTGCTTGAGTATCCGAGGCTCTAAGGCTCCAAGCCCCAAAATATCTCTTGAAGGCAAGGAAGGACACTTTCGCTGGCTGGCAGCGGTTTATGGCAGCAGCAGATACTTCAAAGTAAAAAGATGAGCCCCAAAGAAGATCCGGAATTCCCGACGTTCTGGATCGATCCGAGTACGAAGTCGGTGTTAAGCAAATCGCCACTCCTGCCAAACTAGCATCGCCCCGCTTGTGGCAATTTGGAAGGGTGTGGATATCTCGTGACATATCATCGTTGATAGAGAGATATGGCGATCAAGAATTCAACATGCAAACAGTTTGGACGATCCGACCATCGATGAAAGAGAGGTCTTCAATCCCTAGTACCGCCAGCATCGCAAATTTGGGAGAGTATCAATAATTTCCTTGGACAAAGTTTCGGCATTCCAGCCATGTGCAATGCTGCACAGGTACGTCGGCCGCCGATTTAGTTACAGGAACCCCTCCCCTCCTAGTGAAGTTGAAGCTGGGGAGTTCGGGAATAGTCATGCCAGACCTAAAGACATTCAGAGTGAGATATACTGAATGTACTGCCAGACCTAATCCCACCACTGCTTGACCCAATGAGATTAAGGAATATGCGAATGATACCATCTATGGCTTCATCACTGATATCTTGACACTGGGAGAAAAAGGAATTGTAGGTAGAGATGGCGTTGAATTGCCTCATGAGACCTTGTGGTGCTTCGAGTCTTGACGTACGTTTCCGACCTACCTATTGGAAGGTTTAAGAGACACCACGTGACTTGTGCGGAAATCGATGAGATCACGAGTAAAGAGGTAGAGTAGACGGGGGAAAGGGGTAACGCGGGGTGTAAATAGTCGTGCAACACGGATCGAATAAGAGAAATACAGCTCCGAGGATACAGCGCAAGGACAGATTAATCACGTGACCATAACAAACGCGACCTCACCTGTGGAATGGGCCAACATCGAGTTTCAAGCGTCACGTACTACTTGACAGTTTTTCACTCGCTCACTCTTCGTCGTTCTTATACAGGAGGGAGCTATGGAAAACCTATACTAGATGCCCCTATTCTTGCGCAAAGCACCCAATCACGTAGAGGCTGTCACCAGCCAGCTTGCCAGCTCGCGTTACAGTATTCTATTTGATCTGACATGAACCCATCCCTTTAACCCCTTAACGTGAACGTTTGGCTTCTCAAGCGACTTCGTGAAACCAACGCGCTTTGGGATGTCGAGTGCCATCAACGTGTATCAAAGCGTCTGAACGGTCCAGGCAGAGGTACGCATTTTCAAAATGCCGCATTCGGTATCAGCCACTCTCGAGCGTTTCTTGATAACTGAAGCGCGTTTTTCGCGTCTGTTTCGTGTGTCGAGCCCGCCACCTTGATAAACGATAGGGCAACAGACTCTGCAGCAGTCGCTCAAGCCAAGAGGTCATGCAAGTCGGCAATTGGGGGTTTGCTGCATCTGCCATGTTTCACCCTTTTCTATTGGTCCAGCCATCGCCAGGCCAAAACTTTGCATGCCCTGCTATGCAGGCTGCTGGATCTGAACACTGCGCCACGCTGGATCAACTCCAATAGACGCGGTAGAAACGCCTTCCTCCAGCTCTCACGATCGTGGCACTTTCGTGTTTGTCCACACTTCTCTGCATTATGCTGCATATCGTCCGGCTTCAACAACTGATCTGTGACTCACAACTCCCCGTCACGTGCGCTGCACTTGAGGCATTATGTGAATTATGGGGGAGCAGAAGGTGGGTATATGATGGCAGCTATGCTTGTTTTCATGCTTAACTATCCTTTCCTCATTTAGTGCGTTGTGTATTTGCTCTTCCTTTCATTGTACCTGCGTCTTCTTGAGCTGCGAAGCGCAAGCCTCAAGTCTAAGACCTCACCAATCTTGTACCACAACAACAGAGCAATTCAAAGATAGTCCTCTCAAGTTCACATTCTGTTCAAATCTTACTCTGGCTGTCGAACACCCACATAGCCCATTCCTCTCCTCCGATATGCGCAAGTTATGGCCTCAGCCAGCCCAGTTTTCATCCGCGTTTGGCGGGACGAAGGCTTGCGATCAACCCTCCTCTCTCATCTGGACACCGAATCTATCTGTGCCTTGCGCCTCACGTCTTCAGAGTGTCGTGAGCTTACGACTCCAACGCTCTTCACCCGAACCCGCTTGACCTTTACACCAAGCGCTCTCACTCGAACCTCCCGGCTCGAGGCACTTTCTCGGATAGGGCATCACATCAAGCACTTCACCTTCTCCATGCCACATAACCCGGCAACATTCCTGCCTCCTCTATTGAACCCATCGACGGGTCGAGAAGTCAACTTTCTATACACACCTCACACATCGTGTGCATCCGTTGTCCAGCGGCCAAAGTATGGATCGCCAGAATTGGGTGATCTACTCACACAACAATACCCTCCTATCTTTCATGCAGCAACCAACGTGCCAGCATTCATCAAAGCCTTCTCCCATATGCCCAACCTTCGACATCTCACAATCTCCTGCCCTGGGCAGGACCCAGCCCAGAGGTACCGTCGAGACGCTGTTGACTATGCACTCATAAGCCTGCGCATAGCTATCGAACGAGCACCGCTTCTGGAGCTTGAGAAGCTCTCACTCAGCCATATGCACCCATCAGGACTCCATTACCTTCGTCACCTGCCTGGCTTTGGGACCACGCCCTCTGCTGGTCGACGGTGGAAACAAATCAGGAAGCTCCATATCACTATGGACTCCTGGGATTTCGTTGGCCTCCGTCCCGGACGCGACCATCTCAAGATCCTTGATGATTACATTCGCAGCTTTTCGTCCACTCTGGAAAAAGTGAGTTTCGGGTGGTATGGGAGGAAAGGTCCATGCCCTTTCACTTTATTTAGCGACCCCCTTTTCGCGCCACCAAGGCGTACGGCTAAACTATTCGCCGAAGTGACTTCACCTATGTCACCCTTGCCAGATGCACCTCCTCGGCCAGCCATGCGATTCCCGAAGCTCCGATACATGCAGGTCCGTAACTCGACCATGTCTGTGGAGCAAGTCTCTGACTTCATCTTGGGACACCGGCACACCGTTCGTGAGTTTGATTTCGAGAACGTAAACTTGATCAATGGGGGAACTTGGGAAGATGCCTTAGCACCTCTTACAAGGTTCAGTGGCAGCGATGAGTGGTTGTCGTCGCAGAGTGGCTCGGAGGCTGAGAGCAGTACAAGCTTCCAAGGTCATTCTGATTTGGACCTGCTTGATGATATTGCAGAAGAATTTGAGGAGGTTGTTGACACAGGCGCTGCGATGGCGGAAGACGGAGACAATCCGAGAGCCTCTGTTCACGTCAAGAAAAGGGTCCGCAAGCGAAGGCGCAAACATAAGAGGACGAAGGGAGGGCTCAAGATTTCCAGCCCCATACCGATCTCCGGCCCAATCGAGGAAGTCTTAAAGCCTACTACGTTCGATCCAAATCTCCAAGGTGTTCAGCGGAATGTTCGGATGGAAGCTGCCCAGCAAGCGCTCGCCGATGATCCTGAAAAGAGAGTGTCGACTTTGAAGAAGGCCAAAGAAAATCTCTTGAGACGCCTCGGTAAAGAGTTCTACAAGAACCAGGATAAGAAAGAAAGCGTTCGAGGAGGGTTCTTCAGCAACACTTGTGCAGCTGGTTGGAAAAGCAGGGCAATGCTGATGCACGAAAGTAGTTCGGCTCTTGTTCCCTTGATGTTTAGTCGCTGCTAGTTGACGTTGTAGCTCTATGTATTTTGATGGAGTGGGATCTTGATTCTGACAATAACGAACTGAATGATATCGTGTTCTTCCCAAGCCATGAAATTCCATGCCCACTCAATGTGCTCATATGATTTTGCTTCAGAGCTCCATGGTAGGTACCTACAAACGACGGTAGAGATGTATCTGATAACGCATGTTCTCCAATGGAATCGGATAACGAAGAGTCTCTGCGATTCGGAACCATTTCGAGTCCTCGGAAATCTGTTTCTCCCATTGTGGGATACTTTCGTTTGCCCCGAGCTTCTGCGTCTCAAGTAATGTATGATCAAGTAACCACTGCATCGGATACTTCTTCGCTTCATTTCCAACGATAGTCTCCGAGTAGCTTCCAGGGCTATCGATCACAAGCAATAACGAGCCAGGTTTGACCGCTGCAGTCATCTTGAGAAGAAAAGCGGTGGTCTTCCCAATCGAAGATGTGTATAGCTCATTCAGCGTGAAAAGTAAGGTCAAAAGGCTTGGTTGTCCACCAATGACATCTTCAAGTTGACTTGAACCCATTCCAAGGATATCATCTTGTCGGAAGGTGACATTGAAGCTGTTGTTCGATATAAGTGCCCCATTCGCTTCCTTTGCTGAGGAGCTGGCATATTTTGATAGTAGAGGAGGAGTGGTGAGGCTGCCCCGAAGCTTATGGACAACGCCCTGCCATTGAGCGGTGTCAATTAGACGCAGATCAATTCTTGGCAACCTGTTAGGGATTAAAATGCCAGAAACCGAAGTTGGCCGTTGATTTGAATCACTTGCTGGACCATGTGTTTGCAGAGAGAGCTTTTCAAGTCCTTCCGAAGCTTTGAGCACATCTTCCTCGATAGACGGAGACAAGGCATCCTGCAAGTACCGGAGAAAACCACCGAAAGCGACAACTTCTGCAGCACCTCCCCCAAAGCAGGTGACACGTATGGGTATTTGATCGTCTGCTGCTGATTCAAACTGCAACTCTGAATGACTTATTTTGTCGGGCGAGAAGATAGTTGTCAGGTGGTCAAGAGCATCGACCAAGATTGACTGGTAACAAAGGGTTCTGCTCGGGCTCCATCGAATAGAGTAGGCCTCAAGGAAATCTTCGTTGCCGAAAGCTCGGGAGAAGTCTCGTTCATACAAGGCTTTCTTGACTTCCTGTAACAAGGTCTGCAGCGTATCGGACACAAGGATAGTGGGGAAAGAATTTTTGTAAATATTCAACAGAAGCTGCTGCAATTCGACCGGAATCGCCCCATCCGAGGCATCACGGTTTGTCTTTTCTTCCTGGGTCGCTCGTTTTGATTTTGATGAATCTGCTTTCTTGGCATAACCCGGGCCCTTCCATCCAGGACGTGACTTTGTGTCCTTTCCGACAACCGCCCCATAGCCCTTGCCGAACCTGCCGTTCTTGCCCATTTTGTAGGGGGGTTTATAATTTTCAAATGTGATCAGAGGCGTCTCGAGAACTGAAAGTTTGAAGTGAGATCTTCTCGCTTGTGTAACCGAAGTCCCTCACCAAAGCACGCTCCGCACCAAAACACGCTTTAACGCGTTTCACTACTATTACAAAATGCGCGATATCTATACCAAAATACTTCGTATCAATAAGGCAGTAGCCGTAATTTAAAGCGGGGAGTTCGTATATTACGCTAACGCGACTGACAAGTATAGGTACTCGTGTAGTATAATCTCTCGATAAATTAAAGCTTTTATTAAGTCAAAAAAAAATATTAATTTATTTTAATATTAATATTTTATTAATAAGTAAAAAGAAGTATTAATTTATTAAATTAATAATTTTATTGATTAGGAAATATTTTTTATTAATTATATTATTAAAAATTTTATATAAGAATTTAAAAAAAAACTAATAAAAAAAAATTAAATAAACTAATTTATTAAATATTATAAAATTAAACTAAAGAATTTATATTTTTATAATATTAATAATTTATATATTAATGCCGAATATATTTTTATATTTTAATTATTCTTTAATATTATTAATTAATTTTTATTATTATTTTATATTTATATTATTTAAAATATATATTAATTTATTTAATTTTTTTAGCTTATTATAATAATTAAAAAATATTAAATTATAGCTAAAAATATATATAATTTCGATAAAAAAAATATCGGTCTACCGATAACGTATAATAGTCGTCATATAAGTATAAGAATATTAATTACGTAAAGTAATAATTAATTTATTATTTTAAAATAAAAATATAATAACGTGATGTCGTTATATCCGAATCTTAAACTAAGCTATACTTAATCGGGACTAGCTATATGGAATTGCCGAAGTAAGCTGCGATGTCGTGTGCGCTGTCATGTGACAGCGCACGTGACCAGCGCAATTATTATATAATTATATAAACAAAGAAATTTTTAATAAAATTTATATAATTTTTTTTAAAAATTATATATAAAAAAATTCTTAAATTAAAACGAATTATTAAAATAAAATAAAATAAATATCGGGAATTTATTTTAATTTTAGTTTATATTTTAATAATTAAGAAATAAATATTATTATTTTTTATTTATAAAAATAAATTAAGCGATTTAATAAATTCTTAAATAAATAATATTATAATTAATTCTTAAACTTATTTTATAACTTTAAATAACGAGTAATTAAATAATATAATTAAATTAATATAATTTAAATAAATTTTTAAATATTATATTAAATCTTTATATATAACTTAAAAATATTTTTTTATTATTAATAAATATTTAAATCACGTTAATATAATATTTATTAATTAAGCTAATATTTATAATATTATTTTATTAATATTATTTTTTTATATAATTTAATAACTTTAATTATTTAATATTAGACTTTTTTAATTATTATTAATTTATTATTTAATTAAATTAAATTATTCAATAAATAAATTAATAAAATATATATTTATATTAAAAAGATTTTTTTAATTTATATTTAAAATAATTTAAAATTAAATTTTTATAAAATAAAATATTAAATATATTTTTTAAAAAATAAAAATATAATTAATTAATAAGAGTTATATTATTAAAATAATTATTCGCTTAACGATATTAATATTATAAAAAATTTTAAAATTAAAAATTTTAAAAATTTTAAAAATAATATATTAATTTTAAGCTATATATAAAAAAAAATTAATTATTAATAAAGTTAAAACTTTTTTTTTTTATAATATTTTATTTATTTATTTATATTATTATTTTAAAATATAAAAATAAAAATTTATTTAAAGTTATTAATCTTTTAAAAAAAATATTAATAAAATATTTATTTAAATTTAATTAATTAATTAAATAAAAATATAATTAATTATTATTTATTTAATCAAGTTATAAAAACTTATAAAAAACGTAATTAATAAAGTAATATACGAGTATTTAAGCTTAAGCTTTTAATTTAAAATAATTAAAAAATTAATTAATAATTTTTTATAACTTGCATTAAGTATATACTTTATACTTATAAGTTATACGACAGCGGCCCGTGACTTATATTCCCGTGCTTTATTCCTTGAGCTTTAATCCGACGTCTTGACTCACGATCTTAACTTATAGATTATATATTCTTTATAAAATTAAAGAATATTAATAATAATAAAAAATAATTAAAGTAATTAAAGAATAAATTAAATTTAATTATAAGATTAAATAAGTTATAAATATCTTTAAAAAAAATAAAAGATTTAAGAACGAGTTAAAAAAGTAAAAGAGAGATATATTAAAACTATTAAAAAATAACGTATAAAGGAATTAGTTATAATAAATAAAATAACGAAAAAGTTATTATAAAAAAAAATTATTTATATTAAAAATAAAGTTAAAATAATTACTCTAATCGTGCTAAAATAATATAAGATATTTATATTAATAAAGTTATAATATAAAGCGTTAATAAAAATTATAATAATAAAGTAATTATAAGAGAACGTCGTGAAGGGGATTATAGTATAAAAATTAAATACGTTTATAATCAAGTTACTATAACGCTTTAAATAAAAATTCTAAATCGTACGATCTTAAGATCTTAATTAATTCTATTCCTATTTTTAATTTTATTATAAATGGTTGTATAGTTATTTAATAATTAATTTTTAAAGTTGATGGTGTGCTGCGAAATAAGCGTGCTTTGGTGCGGAGCGTGCTTTGGTGAGGGACTTCGGTTAGTATGTGGTGCGCTAGTCTACTCACGGACAATTTCTACAAGCACAACCAACTGTTTAGTCATTAAGAGCGTCCAAATAGAGAACCACTCATTGCCCGTGCGAACAAAAGAAGCTTCTTGTTCAGACTTGATCTGACTCCGACCTCGTTGCCCTCAATACAATTCTTACTTAGGCTTGCCTTTGAGCTTCCTCCGATCTCGAAAGACGACAGAAGTTAGTTCCGTCGAAAATCTTGATAGGCTCGTCAAGCTTTGAGTTCGGCTTCCTGGATTGACCCCGGGCCGCTCATAATTAGTACGCCATGTATAGGAAAATAACCAGTGGTGGCCTCACATGATTTTCAGTTTGTGGATGGATTTGAGTGGACACTTCGACGTTTTTCAAAGTGCACAGATCAGTTTGTGTAAGTTTTGAGATCTATTTTCTCGGTCGAGTGAATATCTACAAGCATGTGACTCCTCAGTCCCAGCTTAACTCCATCTGCCCTACTTTGCAATATGCCTGTGTATTTCCAAGCCCAATGCCTTAGATCATGAGTCTCTCGACCTTGTCCTTTAAGCTCCGGATCTGGTTCATCAAGTCGCTGGCTTCGTTCGTGGTTATGCTAGCTGCAATAACGGCCCTGCTAACACCGCAGGCACGACCCAAAGCTGTCTTGCTGGGAACATATACGTATGGAACGTTCTGTGACATAGAATTAGTGCCCGTTCTGGAAAGTTAGATTAATTCAGCACTGACCTTGTCTTCGCAGAGAAGCGGGAGATGTAGGAGAATGGCGAGAGGAGCAGTGTCAGCGGCTAAATCCCACGATGTCGGGTTAGTCTTGTTTAGTAAAGAACTCAAAGCTAAGACAGTGCCTGTCGAAGGATCTGCTCTAAGGAAATATTCCCGCAATGAATCGTCGCCAAAACGTGCTTAGGAACTAGAACTCCGAGAACTTGGACTTACCAAGGATGATAATCTCAGAGATACCTCTATTCAGGGTCTTCGTTGCTTCGTTGGCACCTTTCTTCAACTGTCTATAGTGGGAGGCTTGCTTTTGAAACAGTCAGCAGCTGCTCTAAGAATTCGTTGCATTCGCACAATCGCCATGTCATATTTAAAGTAAGGACATGGCTTCCAAGAATAAGAATTGATTTCTCGTAGAGGACTTACCTGAATGATGTCCAGAATCTCCTGGGTAAGTCCTGAGTCAGCGACAGGCCATGCTAAAAGCTATTAGCAATAATCCTAACACTGCAGCCAAAGCAAAGTATTGGGAGTATGATATAGATCTTACCGGCGGAGCCATTTTGTTCTTCTGCCATCTTTGAGTATGATTTCGAGGTAGGAGACCTAGAAAGTGTTACAGAAAGCTTAAGCATTGCGCCTCTGCGCTTCGCGGATCGGCAATACCTTGGAAGAGAGAGGATTTCGAGGAAGCGTAGATTGAAGCTGGCAGGGTTCCTTGCGTTGGCTCGCCCTGTTGCTGTTGCGTTGTGGAATACTTGAGTGAGTGATTCTGATCCTGCTTCATGTTCAAAACTTTTGTTCAAAGATATTCCGGCGGTCGCTAGCGTGCCCAAAACGGACTAGCAGTTTTTCCGAGCTAGGGCAACTGAACATCATCGCCTTCACGGCAACATCACTGCAAGCTCAACGCATCAACCAAGCCTTCAATCCGCCTTCGAGTAACCCATCGAGTTTCAAGATTATCTTCAATCCTTCCACTCCAGCTTCAACCGACCACCAAGATGTCTGAATTCGGAGACACATTGATCTATTGGTGAGTTTGAAGAGGTCTCTTTTGCCCTGGTCGAGATAACCTTCACCTTGCACGCAATGCAAGCTCGTAGCAACTTGAAAT
>Ga0302221_10001473_pt1 | contig 15184 bp, 1 predicted proteins | sample II_Palsa_E2_1_FD_193517 | JGI IMG/M metagenome (GOLD analysis project Ga0302221, IMG submission 193517) | Peat permafrost microbial communities from Stordalen Mire near Abisko, Sweden - II_Palsa_E2_1 | ecosystem: Environmental > Terrestrial > Soil > Palsa > Peat permafrost | place: Sweden... | reverse complement strand
CTTTATTTCTTTATTAAATTTATTATCCTCGAATTTGTTAAAGGATTTAAGCATTATTCTTTTTAAAGCTTAATTATATCAATTAATTAAAGATATATTAAGTAAAGTGCTTATTTTAGTTATTAGTAATTTATTTTATTTAAGCTATAGCGCGCTTTAAATACTTTTAAGTAATGCTATTTTAAGATAAAGACCGTTTTTGACTCTTTATACTTGAATTAAGGGTCGTGTTTTGCCCCTTATGCCCACGCAAATAAGCGAGTTTAACGTCTTGCTATATATAAGCGTTATATTAGAATGTTGCTTAAATTAAGATATAATTAAAGTAGCTAATATATTATATAATAATAAGTTATATATAATATAGCTCCTCGAGCTTAAGTTAACTATTTATTTCGAATAAACTACTAATATAAACTAATTTGCAAATAGCTATATTATAGCTAAGCGATTTTATAAAAGTCTTGCATTTAAACTTTAAGCTACTCTTATTAGCTAAAATGCAAAAAATAAACTTAAAGGGGTAAATGTTTAATTATATAAAGATATTAAGAAATATTACTTCCTTAAAAGTTAAATTATAAATTTACTAAGTAATATAATTATAATATAGCTTTAAAGAGTAAAAAAAGAAAAAGATAAAGTTTTAAAAAGGCAAAAAAGAATAAGCTAAAGCTTAAAAAAGGATATAACTTGCAAAAGAAGTTGCTAAAAAAGCAAAGCAAGAGTAACTTATAAGGGAAGCTACTAGTAAAGTAGCGCGTAATGTTTTTAATTATCTTTATAAGATAAGGGAAAAGTAGAAATGCTTTGCTATAAAGTCTTTAATATATCACGTTTTAATGCTAATTTTAAAAAGAAAATATTATAATATATTTTAAGCTATAATATAAAAGATAAACTTGCAATAAAACTAGCCTTTACTATTTCTTAATAAGACCTTTTAATATACTCCGAGATCTTTATATCTTGCGCACTTAAGTACTTAAGTTATTGCTTTATTAAAGATATAGCTTTTAAGAGAGGGAAAAAACTTTAAAATAAAGCATTATTTGATATATGTCTTTTTTTATTTATATCTTAAAGTTTTTTGATAAGCTTTTAGCGTAAACTTTTTGCTAAGTAATTAGCGGACAATTCGGCAAGAATGTAAGTGTTTTCGAGATCGAAAGCTACAAGTGATATTATAAGATTTATATATATATTACAAGTATTAATAATAATATTTAAACTTATTAAAGTAGCGTTTAAACACGTAGCTTCTTTCTTTATATAATTCTTAAAAGCATGTTTAGTAAATTAATTGCGTGTATTCGGTTTTTATTAGTTTCGGCTTAGCGAATTTCTACTTAGAAATTTGCTATCAAAATCGATAATAGTAATTACTTTTATAAATATTAATTAGCTTAATTTATCTTTTATATAATAAATATAACTTACTAATCTCTTAAGATATTTCCTTCTTTTTATATAATTTAAATTAAAGTTTTTTTTAAGGATTCTTTAGTTATAGCTATTCTTTTGCTTTGCGCTTAATATATTAAAGAGTTTTCTTAATAGTATTAAAACTTAATATATTTATTAGGAGGTCTTTTGTAGTAAAAGTAATAATATTGTTGCTATTTAAAGCTAAAGCTTATAAATTTAAGTCCAAATTAGCTTTAAAATAGTTTATTTAACAAGGATTTATAAAAAATGTTAAATATTAAGCGAAAGTCGATAAAAGGGAACTTGTTTAATTACTTGCTAAATTTTGAGGAAGCTTCTTTAGTCGGCAAGTTTATTAGAAGACCTTTTACTAGTTGCTAGTTATTAGACAAGCCTTTTACTAATAAATCTTTAAGAATTTTTGCGGCAATATTACCTTATAAAAGTAAGTTATGCTTAAAGGGCTTATTAGCAATTATTTAATATTAGATAAAGTTTTAAAAGCAAGCTAAGTTATTAAAGACTTACTTATAATTAGCGGGGTTTCAAATAAAGCTTTTATAAAAGCAAGATTTATAATAAGATTTAAAGAAGGTTATTAGGACTTAAAAGAGCTCTTAATATTAAAAGGGTCTGCTAATAAAGTTTTTATAGTCGATTTTGCCGATAATAAAGCCTTTAACCTCGACGTGCACAATTTAAGGATAGCTATATTATATTATTTAAATAAAAAGTATTAGTAAAGATAGTAATTATAATAATAATATATTAATAAAGATAGTAATATTAATAAAAATAAAGATGTTAATATTAATGTTTATATAAAGGGTTAGCAAAGATAATGCTATTAATATGCTAATAAAGACAAGGATAAGGAGTAAAGATAATAAGTGACAAGCTTAGTAATAAGAAAGTAAAAAGTAAAAGTAATAGTAACTAGTAGCAAATTTTTAAGCTTATATATTAAAATTAAACTAAGCTCGGATATATACGGCTTTAGATGCTTGTTTCTTAGAATAAGCAATCTTTAATTTTAGCGCATATATTATAATATTAACTAGGAATTTGAGCTATTATATATTTATAAATCCGAGAGCATAAAAAGCAAAACCGGAATATAGCTTAGCTTATTATTTAGCAAAGTAGACCTTAATTAGCTAAAGATAAGGTAAGTTGCAAGGCAAAATCTCATATTACACTAGTATATTATATAAATGTAACCCGAGCCGCTTAAAGAGCGGGGGAGTTTACTTATAATCCGTATAATATAAGCTATCCGGCTAATATATAAGCTAAAACCTCTTAAGCATTTTATAAACTAGCTAAAAGGATTATAATGTGTAATAACCCTCGAAATATTACATATAAGATTAATAATACTTGTAGGACTTATACTAAAAACGCTAATATTATATATAATCTTATTATTAGCTACGTGCTTTAAAATAAAGGGGTAACCTTTGCTACTTATGCTCTTACGCATAAATAATACTACTATAATGTTGCCCCCCTTAATTTAAGAATAAGAGCTTTGCTATCTTAGTAAAAGGGAAAGAGCGCTAATGTATTATTATATAAATAAAGAGATTATTCTTGTAATATAAAAGAGGCTATAATCTTAGCTATAAGCAAGAAGGATATTAATTACTAGTAGCGCGACGTTATTTATAACCTTATTATAGCCGGAGAAAGGGGTAAATTCCGCTGCTCTTGCTTTTACGCATAAATAATACTATTATAATACTAGCCCCCTTAATGCTCGCGGCATAAAAGAGGCTATAGTCTTAGCTATAGCTAAAAGGGATATTAACTACTAGTAGCGCGATATTATATATAATCTTATTATAGCTATATATATTAAGAGCAAGATTTTAGCAATTCTTACTCTTATATATAAATAATAAAGTACTTTATTCGGTTACTTGCAAGAAATCTTAATAATAGTAACTTTTAATGTAATTTATAATTAATATAAGATTTGCAACGATAACGCGCTATTATATATAATCCCGCTATAATAATTCTTGCTTTTATATATAAATAATAAGGCTATAATATTACGCTTTTATTATAAAATTTGCTAAGTAGTAATAAGGATGACTATTAAGTAGCTATATAAATAAGGAGATAGTAGCTAAGAGGCTATAATCTTAGTAACGGGTAAAATAAGCTTATATAGCTTAAAGAGTATTAATTTAAAGCTATTATTCTTTAATACTTTGCATTAAGCTATAAAAGTTAGTTTAGTAATATAATTAAAGAATCCGAGTTAATAAGCCTTATTAAAGGATAATGCACCTTTAATATAAATTATGCTAAAGGCAAAAGATGGCAATGCTTTTAACTTACTTAATAAAACGGACTAAAACCTAGTTTGCCCCTTTTAAGTGTCTATTAAGATCCTTAGCATATTTGCTTAAAAGATAACAAGATAAGATAAGTACTCCCTTTTTAGCAAACTTAATAAAAAGTATAAGATTTTTTATATAAGATTTTGTGCTCTTCTTTTAAATCTCTTAACTTAAAGCATTAAAAATAACTATCGAAGCTTGTAAAGTAAGATATTATCTTGCTAATACCATGTGAAGTTCTTATAATATCGACCTTATAAGCGAAATAAAATGTGGCGACTTTAATGCTATAAGAAACCTTAACGATAATAATAGCAATAATAATATAGATAATATAATCGACAAAAATTTCGAAAGTGCTTAAATATTATTTGTATAAGAATTAAGCATCTTAAAATTCTTTTAACTAATTCTTTATATAAAAATAATCCTTGCTAAAGTCTCGAAATACTATTATAACTAATAACTAAGTCTGCTAATTTATCGAGAAGAGCTTTAAGGAGGCTACTTAATCCGAAGACGTAAACGACGAAAATCCTTAATATACTTAAAGGTTATTTGTAAGAGAATTAAGCATCTTATATTTCTTTTACTAATTTGTTATATAAAAACCGTTTTTACTAATAACTTAAGAAGTAATATATAAAGATGTCGACGCAAATTGCAATTTTATTTTAAAGCTAAAATAAAAATGCAAGAAATTTAAAGCTAAGTTTTCGGACTTTTAAAGCGAAATTGCGCTCTTTTATAATATAACAAATAACCTTGCTAAGACTTTTAGCAAGAGAAAAAGAGATAAATTTATTAAAGACAATAATATAAATTTAAGGTTAAAAGGGCGCATACTTGTTATAATAGCAAGAGAGAAGGAGTTAAAAGGTAATATGTTAAAGAGGCTAATAGTTATAACAATAAAGAAAGAGTATAATAAGGATAATAAGAAGACGCGGGATAAAGTTACTATAGTTGAGGAGAATATACTATAATAAATCTTTATATATAATATAAGTTAATTAAATAAGTTGCAATTTTATTAAATAAAGTTATTAGAATAAAACATTTAATTTGTGTTATAATTTGCTTGTAAAGCTATATTTTAGAATTTTACTTAATCCGACTTAGCTTCGGTAATATGTAATTTACCTTGCTTTTAAGATGTTATTTTTTTAACGTGATTATAAACTTATTTAGATTCTTCGAATAAGTATAAGTTTTCTTTTTATTAAAGACTTGCTTAAAATTGCCGAGCTATATATAATATACTAAAAATATTATTCTTATGCCCCCCTTTAAAGAAAAAGAAGTAAAATGCAAAATTAATAAATATAAAAGCACAAGTTCCAAGTTTTAACATTAAATAATTATTATTAATAAATGTGTGCTACTTCTAGTTATACTTTATACTTAGCTTTAAAATTATACTTTAAGCCTTTTAAGCTCCTTATTTTTAATTAACTACTTCGAGTATTATTTAAAAAAGTCTTTAAAACGACCAAATCGCTTAAGCTAATATTCCGATTAAAAAATAAGATAATCTTAATAACAAGAATATTATTAACCTTTTAATCTTTAGTTTTTATAGCCCTCTTATCTTAAGTTGTCGTTCTCTTATTACTATTACTAGTTATAAAGTCTTTAAACGTTATAAGCTCTTACTTAGTTGTCCTTTATACTAGTTGCTTAATAGTTTAATTTTAAGAAAGTAATTATTAGAGAGAGTACTTAAGTAATAACTTGTAAGAGCTTAACTTAATTGTAATAGCATTAAGATATATTAATAATGTCAACTAAATTTAACTAATTAGACGCGTAATCCTTTTTAATAAAGTAAAAAGGATTTTAGTGTTTTGCCGAAATCTCTTATAATATAAAGCTCCTTTAAACCTTAATAGCCTATTAACAAATCGATAGTATACCGGCTCTCGGCTAAGTATTATAATATAATACTTTTAATAGATATATATTATTCTCGACTTATTTTTGTTAAAAATTGCCCGAAATTATTACTTAGCTTTAAGAAGTAAAATGCATTTAACTTATATAAAATTTACTTAGCTTTTTAAAAGATTTGTTAGCATATTTTAAGTATTATAATAAAGCTTGCTAAGACGTAAAAGCAACTTTAGCTAATTTCGAGGGAAGTGCAAAAAGTTAAAAATTTAATTTATATTAAAAAGTCGCTAATTAAAAGGAAAATATAAACTATTATATAAAGCTTTAAAGGAAGTTTAAAAAAGATATTAATATTTAATATAGCTTTAATAATAAGTGCTATTATCTTATAAAGTCGGATTAGCGCAAGGTAAGTAAGAGGGGAATAAGAGTCCGAGCAAGTAAGAAGATTTGTTTATAAAGTAAGTATTTAAGTAAAGCAAAGTATAATATAAATGCTAAATTTAAGCAATTAACTTATAATAGTAAAGGAGAGAATTTAAAATTATATAATAGTAGAGTTATCTTTATAAACAAAGCTTAACTTTATATTTTATACCCTTAATAAGCTAAGCAATTTATACAAATAAAGCAAGCACGCTAGCAAAGAGCTTACCTTTAATATAAGATAAACAAAGATAATATTAATCTAATAAAGCTATAAGTTAAGATTTAAAAGTAAGAGGCTTATATAAAAAGGGAAGGCAAAATCCTTTTTAAAGATATTTATAAGTAGCTTAAACGCTTTTTTACTAAGCACTTTCTCCTTATATAATCCCCTTACGCTAGCACCCTTAAGAAATATAGCTAAAGGCTAATTTATATAAAGCAAGGCAAGTAAGCACATTTTAATAGCATATTATTAAGAAGGATTCTCTTTTAGCTACTTCCTCTTTAAGTGTTAACGCAAGGCATATATAAGGCTTAAAAAGGCAAAGACAAGAATCTAATATAATAAAAAGTTTATATAATATAAGCTAAGGCAAAAATATTTAAGTTAAGGAAGACTTATAAATCTAGATTATAAGGCTTATATTTTTTTAAAGATTACGCGACAACTTCTTTATATATAAAATATACTTTTAACGATTTTGCGAGAGCTTTTATAATATAAGACTCGCTTTACATCTTTACAAGTTATCTTATTACTTGTCTTGTGCTATTAGCATGTTAATTTTAATTATAATATAAGTTAAAGTAAAGCTAACATTACGCGTTAACGATTTAATAACTATTAAAGGTTATTATATAATAGCTATACTCCTTTTAGTAGCTGCTTTACTAAAGACTTCGAGATTATAAACCTTTTAATAAAAAACATTATTTAATTTGTTATAAAAGCTTTATTTTAGTTAATAAGAGGTTTTAAGAGCCCTTTTAAGCTATTTAATCCCTAAAAAGTTATTAAGCTATCTTTAAAGTCTCGGTTTATCTTCTCGAGAACTTTGTTAAAGTCTTTGTTAAAGCTTAGTAATATTAAAAACTTTTAGCTATTTTATTAAAGAACTTATTTAAGAGAAGCTAGATAAGTTTCTTAAATTATCCTCCCCTCTTATATAATTAGTAATATTCTTATCTCACGTTTTAGCTCTTATACTTTAAAATATAAGCTTATTTCGAAGGCTTTTAGTAGTAGCATTTAATTAACTTCGAGTAGTAATTTTAACTACTAACTTAGCCTTATACACATTAAAGTAATATACTTTTAACCCCCCGACAAGTAACTAAATTTAGTTAATTGTAGCAAGGAATTTATTATAAAAAAAGGGGAAAGGGTTTAAAAAGAAAATAAGATAACTTTCTATTTTTGAATATATTTTGCTTTTATAATTTGTTAAAAAAGGTTAAAAAGAAAGTTAAGATAACTTTTATTTAATTACTAGTGCTATTATAAGCTAACTACTATAATAGAAAATTAGGATTAGCTATATAGCAAGGAGTAGATATTGCTTTAAAGCTAGCTTATTCTAATATAAACAATTAAAGAAAATTAATTTAAAATATAATAAAGGAGGCAAAAAGGTAAAGAAAGGGTAAAGCTCCGGATAAGGGTAATAAGCAAAATAGTAAGTAAAAGCTTTTATACTTATATATTTATAGCTAGCTTTTTTATTATATCCTTTATCAAGCTAACTAATTAGGCTAATATTATTATTAAATCTTTAAAGGAATCGACTTTTGTTACTTTTTTCTTTATATAGCTTATCTTTTATTTTATTTTAGCAAGTATAAATTATAAAAAGCTGTCGTTTAAAGGCTAAAAGTTATCGAATTTCTTTGCTAAAACTACAATTTAATCCTTAAGCGACTTAATCCTCGCGTCTCTTGCTATTAAGTTTTTTATAAACAAATTTATTGCTAATTAGCTTGCCGGAGTTCCTTCTTACAAATTTGTCGCTAACTAGCCTCTTAAAGTTCTTTCTCGCTTAAACGCTAACTAGCTTATAAGGGTTCTTTCTTGCAACTAAGGAAAGTTAGTTAAGCTAAGGTTATTTATTACTTTTATAACGACTTTATAAGCTTTTAGTCGGACATTTTTCGGCAAAGTAATATCTTTCTTTGCGCAATATTCTTTAATAAGACTTTTTACAATCTTCTTTAAAGCAATAGCGTTTATTAGCTCCGACTTTATATAAATATTTAACTTATTATTTATCTTTATATAATATTACGCCTCGACAAATTTATAGCTTTAACATTATATAACTAGACTCTATTCCTTTATAGCGACTTATATAAGACTAATAAAGTGCTCTTTATCCTTATACATTTACATTTTCACCTTCCCGCCATTGCTCCTTCTCTTAGCAAAGAGCTTAATGCCCGGCAAGTTAAAGTACTTCTTTACTTTAAACAAATCGATAATATAGCTTATAATAACTATAAACGTTAAATTTGCGCCTTAATTAAATGCTATAATAAGGGTTAATTTGCTATTAAGCTTCTTAAGTTTATTATACTAGCAACTAGCAATAATCTTATAGCTATTTTGAAAAGGAAAAGTTGCTTATAAGTATTATATCTTCCTTATTACTTGCGCTTTTCTCTTTACTTTAGCTTTTTCCTTTGCCTTTTTCTTAACTATAGCTTCTTCCTTTGCCTTTTTCTTAGCTATAGCCTCTTTTTTAGCCCTTTTCTTTCCCTTATTTGCAAATTCTTCCCTTATTAAATTGCGCAATTGCTAGCTGTCAAGATAGTAGCATTTAGTGATTAATCGCGCTAGCTTATTATTTACCTTAATAATTGTTTATTTAGCTTCTTAGTCTAAAGATTCGGGAGGCTTGCTATTTAAAATACAATTTAAAATAAGCTTAATTATATTAAAACTTGCAACTAATTCTTTTTAATTAATTGTTTATTAGTCTTCTTTAATCTTTGCTTCCTTATTTTGCGCCTCGATCTTATTGTTTAAGGCTTTTAGTGCCTTAAAAGCAGCAAAGTCGGTAAAATTGATAAAAATCCTAGTTATAAGTAGCATAGCTTATTAATATATCTTTTAAACAAATTCGGTTAGCGATAATATCCCGCTTATAATATTTTTGCCTTATAATATATCGCCCTCGGGTTACTTATCTTCTTTTATAGCGTTATCTTCTCTTATAAACTTTAAAAACTCTTATTTACTATCTTAATTCTTTACTTCTCGGATGTAATCTTTGCTAATACTTAATTTTTAAGTTATAATTAAAACTCTTAAATTATAAATTAGTATAAAGCATTAGTAATAAAGAATTTTTACTTACTTTTAAAGGCTTCTTTAGCTTTCGGATTATCGTTAAACTAATTATATATTAATATCTTTATTATTCGAAAAGCGTTTAAGATTTCTCTCTTTTCTTGCTTTAAAGTATTATAACTCCCCTTCGCTTAAAGTAGTAGCATTTTCCGTTTTTATTTCTCTTTATAGCTTATTATATATTATATTGCTTACTTTTGCTCTTTACTAGTCGGGCATTCCTTAAAAGGAATATAATTACTATTATCCTTATCTTTATCTTTATTGTCCTCGTTTTAGCTATTACTTTAAAGGTCGAGGAGATTTTCTTTTTTATTCGGAGCTTATTTGTCTATTAAAGCATTTGCTATTACTTGCCTTTATTTTTTTGCATTAACCCTCTTAGCATTAACGTTTAAGGTTTAGCTTAAAGTAATTAACTTATTATTATTTGTCGTTATCTTTTAATTTTTGTTGCTTACTCTTAAAATATTGCTTATAGCTTTTGCTATTGCGGCTATTATTTTAAGTAAAGGAAATTTCCGCTTAAAAGCTATAGTTTTAGTAAAGACTTTATTAATATTAAAAATTTTGCTTATTTATAAAAGTGTTTTTTAGATTTAAATTATAGCTCGAAGTTTATAAGGAAAGAGTAGTCTTATATAATTAAGTTAAAAACCATTTATAGCACCCTTTATTTTAGGAGTTAGCTTTTAACTTTATACTTGTTAAAGCTATTATAGGTCTTGCTATTAGCTATAAATATATATTTTAAGGGGGGGGGGCATTTCTATCTCCTTAATAAGAAGAGGCTATTATTATATTCGGCTAAAAGGCATATTAGTTAACCCAAATTCCTTTTTAGTGCCTTAATTGGTCCTAATAATAAAATAGCCTTACTTGCATCTTATACTATTGCAAATATTATTTGCTATTTGCCTTAAACTAAAACGGAAAGAACTCTTTAAGCTATATTCTTAGACTATTATTATATATTGCTATACCCTCTTTGTAGCATTTTCTCTCTTTTACCTCGCTTTAGCGCAAAATAAAGCGTTTTTAAGAGGAAAATATTAAAATATTACTTTAATATAACTTACTATTACACTTGATATCTTTTAAATAATAAATAATAAAGCGTTCTTAAGAGGGAAATTTTAGAATATTACTTTAATATAATTAATTATTACATTAAACGTCTTTTAAATAATAAATAATTTGTCAATTAAAGCTATAATACCAATTTAACTCGAGATTAGCAGCTTTTTTAATTTTAGTATTATTAAACTTAATAATATTGTTAGCTTATTATTACTTAGTAAATTTAATAACTTGCTTGTCTCGATTTTTAATATAAGTAGCTTTTTATATAAGATGCAAATTTTATATTAAAACCTCTCTTTGCTTAGTATAACTATAAATCCTCTTTAATAATCTTTAATAGCCTTAAACACAATTATTAAGGGAGCAACGCTATAACTATTTGCATTGCAAATATTAACTAACTCTTTATCGGACTTTGCACTCTTTAATAGTTCAGGAGTCTTAATTAGCTATAAGCTTTCTAGTTTTTTGTGTTTTTAGCTATTATAGTTGCTTAATTGCTTTAAATTTTTTTTTAATTAAAATTAATATTGCTCTCTTTACTTTTTTTCTCCTTATTACATATAATTCGTTAGCTAGCTATACTAGTTATATAAGATAAAATTTTTCTTAAGTAATATATAATATAAATTATACTTTTCTTTAAAGCTATAACTTTATTTCTTTGTAAGCAATTAAATAAGGTATATTAAATTGTAAAATAATATTAAGCTATAATTTATCTCTTAAATAAATAATGCTCCTTAGTTTATCCTTAAAATATTTACTAATCGGAATCTTCTTTACTAATACTTTCAAGTAATTTATTTACCTCTTTAAGCTTTATTAATAAAAGTTACTTTAACCTTATTATCCTTAGCTTAAAAAATCGGACCTTAATTGCTATTTTAATAGTTGTAAAATATTTTGTCGGACTTGTTATAAGCTAAGGAGTGTTTTTATGCTTTATTTCCGTCCTTGTTATATATAAGATCTTCTTGCTTCTTATTAATAAGAGAGTAAATTTAAAAGTCTTTGTTTTGTATAAGTACCCTTTGCCTCTTATATGCTATAATAAATCCGAAGATTATTTTCGTAAGTATATTTTAAGATTAGCAAATTAGCAATTAATGCTTTAAAGCTAAAGATATTTAAATAGTAATAAATCTTTTTTTAGTAGAAATTCGCTAAGTAGCTATATATAAAGGTATTTAGTAAAAGTTCCTTAATTTGCTCCCTTTTAGTAGTTAATTTTAAAAGAGTAGATTAAATAAGTATATAAGCGAAATATTATATTTAAAAGGGTTTATAATAAGCTTTAAAAAACCGATTTAAACTCTTATAAATTTTAGTTTATATTATATATATGTTAATTAATGCCTTCTTAAGCACGATTTTCTTGCAAACTAAATAGATAACAATTTTACTAAGAGAATAGCCTTATTAACAAATAGTCCTCTTATTTTATAAGAGATAAAAGATTATTTTATTAATGCATTACTTAAAAGGGTAAAGGAGTTTTAAAAGAGATAATAGCTAAAGACACTTGAGAGGATTATTATAAAGAATTTATAATTAAAATATTATATTACTAGATATCGAGAAAGCTTAGCTTATATAATAAATCTTTTGTAAGGGATTAATAAGGCTATTACACTATTGCAAAATGCACTCGAGAAATGCTACTAAGAGGGTTTAGTAGCTAAGCGGGCTTAGCTCGCGTTAAGAAATAAGGGAAAAACTCTTTAAAGATTATTTAGCAAGCTAAATATAATAAGTGTTAAAGAATCTTTGTCTTAGTAGTATAAATTTAATTTATCTTTAATTTATTTGTAAAATATATACTTAATTTCCTTAAATTTATTGCTAATAAGCTTAAACTTATAATAGAATATTAGATTTAGGGCTACTTCGAATTTTGTTACGGTTCTGGCATTCCATTCCATGTCACGTGGTCACGTGCACTAGCGCGGCTAGCATAGGCGGTGTGGAGCGGCAGAACTCGAGTATTTGTATGAACCGATCCTTTATAAATAACCTCTTCTTTCCTTAGCTTTGAATAGTCGTAATTGGGACCATTTAACCAACGCTCGTTCCTGGGCTATAAATCTGGCGCTCGTGACATAATTCAAAGCTCAATCTAATTCCAATCCTGCGGAGGATTTGAAATTAAACTGTACGAAAAAAGACGACGCGTCGCCTTTGTCTAGAACTTAAACGAAATCGACTAAACTAAACTAATTATACGAACCTGAAGCAAAGCCCTATTGCATAGGCACGAAACAAAAGAAATAGCACAATCTCATCACAAACGAGAGGCTAGCACTACAACTAGTTCTTATGCACTTGAACCTACAAACCCTCGACTATCCTGTCCTTCCTTGATTCCTAAAGAACCCGAATTTAACCTCGAATACCTCCGATTTGCATTCTAACAAGACCTTAAACGACTTTGTAAGCAAATCTTAGAAGCTCTCTATTAGCGGGATAATGTGAAGGCAAAGGCTAAAGAGCAATGAGTATACTTAGCTAAGCTATCCCTACAAAACAACTCACTCTAAACCGAACTCCTTAAAGTATACTGCCAAAATCGACAAACCACCTTAGCAATATTTGAACAAGCTCTTACACGTTTTATAAAGCTCCTTAATCCCCTTATCTTTATAGATAGCGAAGATATGAGTTTCTTTAATTAGCTGTCCCGAATCAAAAACAAGCTTTATAAGAATGCCGATTATTACTTTACTAAATCGATAAAGCTTGCATATATTAAAGGCTTAATTAGAGGTGAAGCTATAAAGCATATATTACCGCGTTTAAGGGATAATGCTATTAATCTATATATAACTATCTAAGACTTGTTCGAGCACTTAACCTTTGCTTATAAGAACCCGAATCGGTTATTTATAGCCAAGAACGAATTTAAGAAGCTTTTTATAAAATCGACTTAGTTATTCCACGAATTCTATACTAAGTTCTTGCAATTAGCCTCCGAAGCTAAGGTTGCACTTGAAAAACTGAAGTATAAGCTAAATAGCAAGCTATCCTTTAGTCTTTAAAAGGCAGTTATTTCGCATTTTAATACCGAATCGACCTTTTATAAATTTGTAAAGCAATATACAATTTACAACTAATCCTTAAAGGCAATTAAAGAACGCGAGTCATATATATGCAAGCTTTATACGGATGCAAACAAGACAAACACCCTTATAACTGCACTTGCAATTACGACTACGACTATAACCACAATTACCCCTTATACGAATACCTTCTAAAAATACTCTTCCGAAGCTTATATACTAGAATCCTTTGCGCTAGCAGTTAAGCAATGCAAGCAAGTGTTTTATTTGCCGAGAATCGGGTTATAGGATAAATAATTGTCTAAAGCGTATAGATATTAAAGCTATTAAGAAGTTGAAGGAAGTCTTAAAACTTGAGGCGTCGGTGTCGGAAAACGACGACCCTTAAAGGAAGTCTCTACTTTAAGGTTATATAATATCGATTTGTGCAAAGTAAACCTTAGTCAATTGCTTAAAGGTGATTCTTTTACCTTTCTATATACAATTAGCAGCAATAAGCTAAGAATAAAGACACGTACACTTATTAATATTAAAGCAAACGGATATGCCTTTATTAATACCGAATTTGCGGCTCTTGCTACCCGATTCCTTAATACAAAAACACAATAACTCCTTATATTATGCAATATATAAGGATTTGATAGCAAAATTGCACAACTAATTACCGATTATATAAAATTGACATTACTTATAGATAAAAGACAAATAAAGGTCCTTATACTAGTTATATAGCTAAGGGGCTAAGATATAATATTAGGACGCAAATGGGCCGCAGAAATAGGAGTCTTGATTAACTGCAAGAACCGGCAGTTAATATAGCTAGAAGATTACTTTAAGGATAAGGGCTAAAACTGCATATTAGCAACTGCTAAGAAGAACCTCTTGCTGCAACCCCCGAACCCTATATATTAAAAGGATGCCGATCGACGTACTAAGCTAATAGCTAAGGATACCTAGAGACTAACAGCTATACTTAAGCTAGACCCTCGAACCCGTATAACTTAAAGGACTAATTAAGAATAACGATATAAGGACATAAATAATAAATTATAAGACCGAACTAATAAGCTTAAACTGCGCGAGCAACCTGTAAAGCAACTTACGACCGGGGAGCCTAAGCTTAACCGAACAATCGACATATGCGAAATTAGCTACTTAGCTTTTTATACGAACTTAAAGTACACCGAAAATACCCTATTCTTATTGTCTTTATACAAATTAGACTGTGAGCTTAAAGACCGAAAACGAGGACAAGAATCGAAAGCAAAAGAGCCGGATCTTATAAATTAATAACCTCATAAATCCGAATTGCAATAGCTATAGAGGATATTACTAAAAGAGCTTAAGGAATTTGCAGATGTGTTTTCAAAGATAGCATCAAATAAACTACCGCTACACCGGCCGTACGACTATAAGATTTAGCTTAAGGATCCGGATATTGTAGGGGGGCGGACCTTAGCCAAAAGAAGACCCTACAAGAACGATACTAGGAAACCAAGCAATAGAACAAGAAGGAGAACGCATATGTAAAACTAAAGTAATAATAAAAGGAAGAACTAAAGTATGCACGCATAAATCAAGAAACAGAAATGAAA
>Ga0302221_10001472_pt1 | contig 15190 bp, 10 predicted proteins | sample II_Palsa_E2_1_FD_193517 | JGI IMG/M metagenome (GOLD analysis project Ga0302221, IMG submission 193517) | Peat permafrost microbial communities from Stordalen Mire near Abisko, Sweden - II_Palsa_E2_1 | ecosystem: Environmental > Terrestrial > Soil > Palsa > Peat permafrost | place: Sweden... | reverse complement strand
TAAATATAAATATTTATATAAATTTAAAAAAATTTATTTAATAAATAAAAAATATTAAATAAATTATTTATTTATTTAATATATATATTCTTTAAAGAAATTAATAAATTAAGTATAATTATAATAAGTCAATACTTATAACGATTAATATTAAAAAAATATTTAATTATTATAAAGAAAGAAAAAAAATTAAAAAATTAAAAAAAAAAGATTTTATAAAGACTAAACTTAAGTTTAGATTTTTTAATATATTAATAAAAGAAAAATATAATAATAAAGTATTTTCTGGATTTCTAAATAAAGTTTTTTTTATAAATTATAATTATATTAAAGATTTAAAAAAAATTTAATAAAAAATATATTAATATATCGCGGGATTTTTTTTTAAATAAAATAATAAATATTATAAATTAAAAAGACAAGACGTTAAAGTTCTTTAAAGTTAAATAATTTAAAAAAAATATTATTATTAAAAAAAGTAATTTTTTTATTATAAGAATTAAGTTTATAATAATCTTAAAGTAATTTAAATAAATAAAAATATTTTTATATAAAAATAAATATATATATAAAGATTTTAAAAAAAAGATTATTAAAAGTTTAATTCTTATAATAAAAAAAATAAAAATAATATTTAAAATTATAATAAAAATTATCTTTAAAATTATATTAATAATAATTATAAAATTAATTAAAAAGATTTATAAAATAAAAATAATTTATAAAGATCTTTATAATATAATAAAAATATAATACTTAAACTTTAATATATAAAAAGAATTAAATTTTAAGAATAAAAAAATTATTATTAAAAAGATTATAAATTATATTATTTATAATTTTTTTAAAAATAAATTATTTTATAAATAATATTTATAATAACTTAATGAATTTTTATTCTTTAAAAAAATTAATAATTATAATATTATTCTTAAATAAATTATTATTATTTATTAAATAATTAAATATAAAAATAATATTTATTATATTTAAATAAATCTTATTATTAAAATTTTTTTTAAAATAATTTATAAATTCTTTAATATTAAAAAAAAATATATTTATTAATTAATTTTATTCAAAATATATATTAAAACTTAAATAATTAAATAATTTTATAAAAATCTTTATAAGATAAATAATAATTTTTTAAAATAATATTTAAAATTAAATTAATAAAAAATAAATAAAGTATATACTTATAATTAAAATAAAAATATTATATTTTTATTATTAATAAAATATATTAAAAAGTTAAAAAAAATTCTTAAATTTTTATTTTATAATAATAATTTAATTATTATAAATAAATTTTTTAATATAATTATTTACTTATATATATATATTAAACAATAATAAATTTTTTATAATATATTTATAATTTATAAAATATTTTAATCTTAAATATAATTATTTAATATTTTATAAAAATAATTTATTAGATTATAAAAGCTTATAAATTATTAAAATAATCTTCTTTAATTAAAATATAAAATAAAGTTATTTTATTTTTAAAGATATTATTAAATTTAATAAATTTATAAAAAAGATTTTTAAAAAATTAAAGTTTATTAATCTTATTAAAAAGATTAATAAAAAAAAATTATTATTAAAATACTTAAAGTTTTTTAATAAAATAAAAGATTTCTTTTAATAAAATATTATAGTATTAAAAAAAATTAATCTTTTATAAGTTTTATAAGTTTTAAGAATTTATTTAATAATTAAAATACTTTTAGATTTTTTTTCTTGTTTTATTTATATTTATAAGAAAAAATAATATAACTATAAATAATATTTTTTATTAAAATATTATAACTTTATATAATATATAAAAAATTCTAAAAATTAATAAATTTAAATTTATAAAAAATAATTTTTTTTTTATAAAGTATTAAGTTAAAAGATTTAAATAATTTTTTTAATATAATTTATTATATTAAATACTTTAAGAATAATATATTTTTTTATAATCTTATAAAAATATATATATAAAAATATAAAATAATAATAAAAATATATAATACTTAAATAAATAAGATTATAATTAAGATTAAAAAAATATTTAATAAATTTAAACTTATAAAGATATATATATTTAAAGATAATAAGTCTTACTTTTATAGCTTAAAGAATAAAAGAATAATTAATAAAAATAATTAAGACTTTTTAAATATATTAAATAAATAAAAAAATAAAGATTAAATAATAAAATTAATTATAATTACTCGAAGACGAGTAATTATTTATAAAGGATTAAATATAAAAGAATATATTTTATTATATTTATTTTTTAGTATTTTAGTTAATTTTAAGAAAATCCCGTTATAATAATATAAAGAGTATTATATAGTTATTAAAGCTTAAGATATAAAGACTAATCTTTAATATAGTTTATAAAAGAATTTAATACTTCTTTATTTATTAATTATAGTTTAGTCTTCTTTAGTTTTAAGCTTCTCTATTATTATTACACGTTTATATTAAACTATTATTTTATAGTTTTAAGATTATGTAGTTTTAAGCTATTTCTATAAGATCTTATTTATTGTTATATTTTTTCTTTTATAATACTTATAACCGCGTAATACTTTAAAGCATTACTCGATAATATCCTTTAGATTTATCAAGATTCCTTACTTAAGACCCCTTAAACCTTTAATGTATTAAAGCTTATTTTTATCACGACGGACTATAAGCATTATAGTATTTTAATAAGCGAAAGAAATATTTATATAATATAATATTTATAATTAATTTATTTTATATTAAATTAATTATATTATATTTATATTATATAAAACTTATATAAAGTATAGCTAAAAGTTTTTATAATTAGCCACGTGTTTTCTTTAGTATAAAGTTAGTCCAATTTTATTTTATTTATATATAAAGACAAAAGAAACATATATTTATATATAACGAGATGGATTTATTATTTAGGTATTTAAAGTCTCTCCCTTGCATATTTATAAAGTTATAATAAATGTATTATTATTCTTCAGCTATTTCTCTATAGCGACCAGTCTGCAATAAGAAAATACCGCCGTCATTCCGTTAACGGCGTTGAAAGCCGCTTCACCTATTCCCCTCTGCCTCAACACGGCTATTTATATATCTTCGAGTTTCGGGGCTATTTTAAAACAATCCCATTAAGAAAAAAAATATAATCCCCAACCTTTAAAGATATTTTGCCCTTAGGGGTACTATATATCCCGGGAGTCTCACCAGGCGGAGAGGGGGCCACGACAGCCTTGCGGCTTACTGGAGTAATACCCTAGTATGCATTAAGTTAGCGTGCGATATCGCATTTTGCACTACCATAAATCAGATGTAGCTGTGGCGCACCACCACGTGACCGTGGTAGGTTTCTAGAAGTGTCCAGGTACAGTTGACGCTTCCTGTAGGTCTTGCCTAGAAGAGCCTTGAGGAACGAACAGAACATGAGGTGTTCTGGAGTATGCCGAGCTCACTTAGTACCTTGGGGAAACTTTTTGATGCTGATGACTTAGGCGGCGGGAATACCTCGCCCACTGCTCGGCACTGGCACTTACTTCAACTGCATTGTATGATCTCTCGTCACTTGATTAATTAGTTAATGCAGCGTTGAACATTTGAGCAATGGCCTTAGCGTCGTGTGAAAAAGTAGGCCAACTGCTAACTGGGGGTAGTCTTTATTGCAGCTAATGGATGCAAATTAGACACGCATGGCGCTTTTGCGCCGGTGGAAGGCACCGACGAGTGGGAAGGCGGGGAGAACTTGGGAAGACTCGATACCCATTCATTTGCTCCTTGGTCGCCCCGGAGGTCGGCGGTTATTGGGCGGCAAGGCTGTCACGCAGTATAAAGAGTGAGCTCATAAGATCCAATTCAATGAATAACAAACTCCTCAACACAAATATTCACTTGCTTAACCATCGGCCATACCTCGCCGTCCATAACTCCAAGTACAAAAGCATTTGAAATGATCTCGAACTGGTCTCCAGATTTCCTAAGCACAGTAAGCGAACTTGATATTTGCAATATACAAATCGGATCACCTGACTGAACTCTAACAAGCGCGACACCCATATAGCCGCCCTTTGTATCAAAACATGTTACCGTTCTTGTTTCCCCAATTGAAAGGCGGAATATAGGAGAGCGATCAGACATATAGGTGAATATGCAGGTGAACATTGACGCTTAAAAATAGTCCTTACGAATTAAACTGCGAACTATGTCCTGCCAAGTGAAGGCTTCTTCTCGCCCGTGCAGAAAGACCTCATTAATACTAGGGGAGTTTCCTGCTTAACCTAGTAAAGCCATCACGGCTTTTACCGTGTCTTTAGATCCCTTTTCAAGTAGAAAAAGGGCAAAGAAAAACAAACATCCTTGCGCAATCCGCTGAAACTCTGGGCTTTCCATATCCATGCGCTAGTAAACGTCTCTGTTAATATACCACGTGCGAAGAACAGCAAACACGAGCGGAACGCCTGTAATGTACCGCTCTTGGCCGGCTATTCTTAATAATGCAATAGTATCAAGATTAGCTTGGAAGAGAAATTCGAGAAGCGCTTGTGCATAATCGAGACTCTTTTCCGCCTTAGAGCATTCCGGTCGAGAAGACGCCATCCGAAAAGATATCTTACCAAAAGAAAACACTACGTTGACCTCGTTAAAGTTAACCCCCTGCGTAATAATAATTTCCTCAACAATGGACGGCGCTAAGTGACTAAACAGCGATCCAGAATTACAGTCCAGTAGGGGAAGGCACAATATATTAGGCTCATCAAATTGAGAGAGTATGTGCCAATCAGGAATCCAAGAAAGCAGCGAGGTGCCTTTAGCTTGTCGGGCTCTACCTGCAACTTCGAGAACGTTCTGTAGCGGCTTCCTGCCACCGATCAAGATAGTACCGACAGTTTCGTAGAGTTTCTTTTGAGTAATAGTGTAATCAAGCTTCAGGCCAAAGTCTACCAATCCCATAATACTGTAGACCTTATCCCTTGGGTCAGTGGCTCGCCGATCCTACGTAGTAATCAAAAGGGTTATGGCCTTTTCGGCTTCGGATTTGGATGATTCCTTTTCTCTAACTATATTTACTACACAGGAATATGGCAGGAGGCTCTCCTCCGACAAAGTCTTCAAGGTGGCCTATAGTTAATCGTTCGTGTTGGGAGGTTTAACGAGGGGCAGCAAGTCTGAAAGGTATGTGACTGCTTTAATGAAGCGTTGAAAGTAAGCTAAGTGGCAGGTACTAACCCTACAAAAGATTAATCCGTCTTTGGCCAGATAGATCTCTTGGAAAGTTTAAGCTCGATGCTAATATAGTTTATACCGGAAGACGTCGTTTATTATATTAATAATATATATTTTTTTAATTTTTTTTTAAAATAAATTATATTATTATTTATATATTTATAAATAATATAATTAATTTATAATTCTTTTTTAAAATATATATAAAAATAAAATCAAAATTATAATAATTAAATTTTAAATTAAATTTATAATATTTAAATAATTTTTATATTTATTATTTTTATTATTTTTAATTTTTTTTATTAATTCTTTTTTATTAATTCTTTTTTATTAATTCTTTTTTATTAATTCTTTTTATTAATTCTTTTTTATTAATTCTTTTTATTAATTCTTTTTTATTAATTCTTTTTTATTAATTCTTTTTTATTAATTTTTTTTTATTTTAAATATTTTATATAAAAATATTATTTAAAATATAAATTATTATTATATTATTTATTTAATTTTTTAATATAAATTATAAAATATATAAATTTATTTATTAATAAATTAAATATTTATTAATTTAAAATTATTAATATAAATTTAATAAAAAATAATTAATTTATATTAATTAAAAACCTAAAATAATAATTTTTTTTATTTCTTAAATTAATAATAAAACATAATTATATTTATAAAATATTTATAACTAAATGAGTTTATTATTTAAAAGTGGGCACACGGCGTTAAGGCATTCCTAATTACAAGTCATTAGCAAGCCACTATATTATCCATTACCGCATTCATCTCTAACTTTCCCAAAATAACTGCCTAGACTTCCTCTCTAAGTCACAGGCCCCCCATTCAACCACATACAAAAGCAAAAAACGCTCTTTCATTTTCTAACCAGTTACGCCGTCCTTTCCCACAATGTAACCAGTTACAATCACGAGCACATGGTTCTACTGGAGTACTCGACTGAGGCCAGTCTGGTCATCATCCTTCACACACTTTACCTTTCTTTTTAAACACGTGGCTATTTCAAGATCCATGATAGAGGCTCAAAGTGACCTAAGCCACATAGGCGTTATCTTGGATGCTGGTAAACTTGACACTATACATCTCGTACAGCTATCGTCTAAGTGTAACTTAAGCAACGCTGATCAGACCTTGGCAACACGTCTTGCTGAAATACAAGTGATGAATATCCCATTATATGACTTGAGTCAAGCTAAGAGCAGCATTAGAAGTGGCTGACGAGGTTGAGATGGCAAATACAAGAAAGATTGCTTAAAGAAGCAAATTCTCTACCATGCATCTATAACCTCGCCGAGTAAAAGGCCACAGTTTGTTTCTGGAGTCGAGTCGAGCAATACAATCGGCCCAGGCTCGGCATTAGGATCTACCAACTCCTTCATCATGTCTGTCATCTTCTCCACAACGAAGGGCAGGGACCAAGTAAAGACATCCATGAATTCAGGTAGCCCATAAGGATGTGGCTCACAATTGAATTGGCGAATGTTTATGACGTTGTTTTCGTATCGAAGTATAGCTCCTTTGTTGTTGTAAGTGTCCAAGTAGTTCGGTGCGCTGAAGACTGATATAATGGAAGGGAAGCCGTTATCGGTCTTGCGATACATTCGATACCCGGCATCGTGCTTCTCATTTCCCGTGATAAGGGAGACAAGGCCATTCCGTTCGAGAAATGCACAGAAAGCCTTGTAAGAATAATGCCATCCCACACCTCTCACGTCGTTCTTGACAAAGAACACCTCATTGTCTGCGCCATAGCTCTCGCTTGCTTGGCACAAGAGGAGATCGGCGAAAAGACCAGCTGTTGGTGGATCTCTAAATCGATCAATCTGTCTGAGTTAGAAATCTGTGCAAAGACAACTCAAGGAGCAGAAGTAGTTTTACCTCATTCACATCCTCCAAAAAGTGCCATTCTGGCGAAATTCCCCCATGTACACAGAGAAATTGGCCATTGACCACCGCAGCGAGAGGAAGTGATTGAAACAGTGTGAGGCACACTTGGTAAAGGTCTTCTGAATACTTATGGATTACCTCGGATTTGAACGTGAAATGTTCCGTCAGGCGTTCGCTCTCGTGTGGCCCTCTCAGCAGTAGCATGCTCGTCGGGAAATGCAGCTTAAGTGCACACAGATGCAGAACACACTCGATGCCGAAGTATCCTTTATCTACGATGTTTCCCAAGAATAGGTACTGATTCTCATCCGGGGCTCCTCCAACCTCGAACAATTTGAGGAGATCGTGGTATTGCCCGAAAATTTGACTGCAGACATTAATCGGGGCTTTGAGCGCAGGCAACAGATTTGGTTCGTGCGTAAACAAAGCAGTAGCAGACTCAATAATTGCAATAGCTTGACGTTCCTGGAGCCGACCTTCGCGGAAAAGAAGAGACTGCAGGAACGATATATTTGGCCGTCCGTCTTGTTGAAATAACTCATCATCGGTAGGGGGCTGGGAACATGGCGATGGAACACTTTGACAGATCCGGGAGTTAATATTGATGTTCTGCGCCCCATACTTCTTGAGAAGGCGCACCATTGACCAGTCTCCCCCGCTTGCTGCAAAATACAACGCAGTCAGACCGTCACTGTCCCGTTCATCGGGGTTGAAATGCCTGTCGAGGAAAAGTGTGACCATATTCAAATTGTGCCTCCCCACAGCCATGTGCAATAGTGCTGAACCATCGACGCTCATTACTCCTATATCGGCTCCGTGTTCCAGCAACATCTTGGTTGTGGGAATGTTATCGTCTGAGACGCTGGAGAGGAGCCACATGTCCCGTATTGTAGGAAGCTTGGTCAGCCTCTGAAAGAGTTCTACATCGTTCAGGAGAATGGAATCGCTGCAGGCTCGTGCATGATGAAGCCAGTTCGGTCCCACATAGGCCAGGAAGACCTCAGAAAGTAGAAGCCCCGCCTGATTCCAATTGGAGCATGTCTCACGAAGGCGTAATCCTTGACGGACGAGAACCCTTCTCCCTTCCTCCATTTCCTGGCACTCAAGAAAGGTGCAGCAGATATTAAGAGCCATAGAGTTTGCTTCCGCGATAGACACACTGAATTTTCCTATTGTAGGGTTTGCTTTAATTGCTTCCCCGACAATAAAATCTTTGACAGATTGATGGAGAAAGTTGATTGTGCTCTTTGCAGGATCAACGTATAACAGAGACTCGCAATCTTTGTATACGTCTGCTAGTTCTTCGATTCGAGATGGAGAAGGAAGATGTTGAAGATCCCATGCGCGAGTGTGTATCCCAAATGCTGTTGCGAGCTCTCTCGCGGTCATTGGTCTTCGAGCGACAGCAACCCACTGCAAGACGAAGATCGCGGCATCAGTATGGTCCGCATCGATTTCGCAGGGAATACGTTCGAGGACTTCATCCAAACCGGCAGGGATATTCGCTAATTTGCGCCGCACTTCATGAGCTCTCGCTTTAGCCAAATCCTTCAAGACGAGCGAGGCCCAGAGGAATGTGCCATTCGCTTGTTCGTTGATTGTAGATTTTACATCCGCATGCAGTTCTGAAGGATAGCCCTTAGTTCGAGCAAGAACGTCAACCTGTTCATCAATATACCTGGAGAGGTCTGCGCTAATTTTCTCCGAATCCACCTCAAGCCTCGGCCAATGAGTCAGATGTTCCTCGATGTCGTCCGCGGGTCTAGTCGTGAGAAGAAGTTTGATAGTGAGAGCAGCAGTGTGACCTAAAGTATCTTCTAAGCTCGAGAATTCTCGCAAGAGGTCTGCTCTCGATTTCTTGTCGCATTCATCAAGGCCGTCAAGCAGAATGTAGACAACTTGAACTCCTTTTGCTTGAAGGAGAGAACATAAGTTTCTCCACATGAGATGAAAATTTTCAGTATATCTATCGTCCTGCAATTCGAAGTCTTTTCGAATTAGCCCGAATAGGAATGGTTGTTGGGTCAATATCTGGAAAATCAATGAACGCAGGACCGCGGTGGAGCCTCGACGATCCGCGTGCCGGTAATCGAAGAGGTAATAGCATAGCAAAGTCTTGGGCTCTGCAGTAGACTTCAGACTCTCATGGATAAACCGAAATATAGTGGTCTTTCCAATACCAGGACGTCCAGTAATCCTTAACCATTGGAGCCCTGGCTCTTGCAGCCATGTTAAGTAGTTCTCCTGTGCAAGAATCCATTCGCAAGATCCATTCATTATCTTGCCCCTTTCCCTCGAAAGCGTGGCGAGGTCATCGCTTGGGTCTGTCAGAAGCAAAGTCTTCAAGAATTTTGAAAGCATTTCTGCATCACCTGTACTAATGTTAGACCATCTGCACTCTGGTTTGCCACAAATGACACAAATAGACTTACTGAAACTTTGAATCCCTTGCTCGTCAAGACGAACTATGCTGATTGGATTGATTGGCTCCTGGGTGCTTTGAATCGGCTCCGCAGATTTTAAATCTATTTGGAATTAGTGAGGAAGACATTAGACGACATCTTCTACTTGTACCCGGGTCCTGGACCATCAAGGCAGCTAAGCATAGCCTCTCGATGGCCACCCATACTGGTCTATATTTCTGACTTTGGGCGGATGAAAACTTGGTCATTGATTTGTGATTAGCACCAGCAATCCCAACAGCGATTTCGTTTGGCAAGCCAAGCACAGCCGAATCTCGGTCAACGATCTACGAGGAGAGTAAGTCGCTGCGGCATACTATTTGAATCACTTACAAGCTGGTTGAACATCTTCTCTATTTCGTAGAAAGTCCTAATCTTGAGCTCGACAGCTTGCTCGGTAAATTGTTCTGAAATATCTTTAAAAGTTTGCGAATTTCTCTGCAATGCTGCAATGTACGTGCTGTTAGTACCAAATCCTAGCTGCCCATACTTGAGCAATGTGGTTACAAAGCTTGCCCAGTATGCCACGTCCGATCCTCTGTGCGGAGTTCCAAAAAATACCAAGACTTTTATCCTACTGAGCATAGAGCCGTAGATCCTCAATCGTTGGTGGGCTTTGATTATCACCTAGAAAACCTTTAGATCAGCTCCAGTATACAGGTCATGGGCTTACAAACCAACCTTCTTGACAAGAATACCACCCAAACTGTGCGCAATAAAAACAATCGGTCTTTTTTGCTCTTGCTCAGAACTGCGGACTCCATCCAATTTGTCCAACAGCATCGAAGCTTCGTCATCAATATTGGTGACTGCTTTGCTAAACGCCGTGTCCGAATTGTATCCGTAGGATAATATTCTGGCATTGATGCCCTTATCTTGTAGCTGCCCAGGCAAAAAATCACGGAGCCACAGGTTGCCATTGTCATCGGTCCACGTCTTTCTCCAATGCCCTCCTAAGCCATGCACAGACACTATGCTGCTAACCATCAGTACTTATCATTGCTTGGCAGGCTGGCCGCCTACTCAATTGAGTTTGGGGCTTCCGAGGACTGATCGTTGAGAGTGAACAAGCCGCTTCTTTCAACATCCTCAGCGAGACCACCAGCTTGATGTTTGTCCTTGAGGCGATGAAGGAAGTTCATTATTTTATGATAAGCTTTGAAGCTGGTGATAGATCTTATACGACGGGAATACCTAAAACTGTGATGAAGGATCAAGATTCAATTGTGCACCTGACTTGGAGAGTCAGCCCCGCACCACGCGATTTGCTTCTAACCGAGATCCCACTGTAAAACACGCCCCACTCTAAATGTGACGGACGGCCACACGTCACGTGGCGACGACGACACACGTCGCATAACTGCCGCACCTCTTGCCGCACCCTAGTTTTAGCTAAGGGCCTAAGCTAAAAAGACGTCGGGTATAACTTACTTCTCTTTCCTCGACTTCTCTTTCTCCTCCTTAGCTTTAAGTTTTAGTTAGACTATAAAATCAAGATCTTTAGCCCTGACTATATATTTAGTTCCCGTCATTATAAAAATAAAATAAATTTAAAAATAAATTTAATAATATTTTATAAAATTAATTTACGGAATATAAAAATCCTGCTCGTTAAATTTTATTTTGCGTAAAGTACACTACACAGTCAAAACTCGGGAATAAGGACCATTAAATGTAGTCGATATATCAGAAAGGGGAGCCGATTTCGCGAGCCGACATATCGGCAAGCCGGACTCGGCTCCGTACTGTTACACCAGGTTGCCGAGGAAAGGTAACGAAGCGTCCCTTGACCCCTGAAAATAATTGCCCAGCTGCAGATAATAAGGCTACTTCACAACTTCTTATTTGTCCACGTTTTTGCGATAGGGATTATTTCGCGAGTGGATGCTTATCATGCCGCCCAGCTGCAAACGGTGAGGCTGCTTCATGAGTTCTTATTTGTCCACGTTTTTGCGGGAGGGATTATTTCACGAGTGGATGCCTATGATGCCGCCCAGCTTGGTAGGCTTTGTGAGAAGCAGTGTTTTTGCCGTCCTAAGTAGAAACAGACGCCAAAATAGATTTCACCTAAGCAACTTGCTCGAGTCCTTTTCGATTCCGTGGAATTCTGTACTAGTTTGCTAGCATCATTATGAGTTTCTATATATTCCCGACACTTTCTCTTGCACTTTGTTGGGTTTTGACCTTTTCCCCAGTACTCGCTTCCCCAGTGGGTATAGAAAACCACTCAGCTCCTTCCCCAACGACCGCGAAGGAAGGGATACTCATTACCATTCAAGCAGGAGTACTTTTGCTCGAGTGCCTTCTAATCATTTTGGAGCTCGCTTTCAAGTTTGACGCATTTTGGCCAAGCAAGTACAGGCTGTCCGCTCTTTCTCTCAGGACTTGGCACCGAAGAGCCTTACTGCTAACGCAGCCGGTGATTTGGACATTGATGATATTTACCAATATCGGCCTCTTCACAGCCAACACTGCTACGGTAGTCTGCGATAATATTGTCGTCGACCAAGATGAGACGGGCATCGGAACGCGTGCGACCATGTATGGATTCGGTATCATGACTGGACTGACCGCGGTACTCGGACATTTTCATGCTGAGGAGTCAGGTATTATGGAGCTTGGCCTTGTGTTGTGGATATCGATGGCTTCTAACGTTGTTAATTTGGTCAAGAGCTTCTTTTCCAACAGCAGTCCTGTCAATATTTTCCTAGCTATATTGCAACTGGATGGCTTTATATCCGTCTTGTCGGTGACTTTGACTATGAAGGAATACCTCTCCCGAAAATGGCGGCTCATATCGACAGTCTTCTTGCAAGCTATTGGGCTCATCGTTATAGCATCAGCTGTTCGCTTCCTCACCCATCCTTCAGCCACCTACAGTTCCACCAGTGACAACCCCTCTTGCGGATGTTTCGAAGTAAAATGGTGGGGAACAATCAGTGCATGCCACGGAGTATCCATAAGCTTTTGGCTCTATTTCGCAACGAGGATAATAGCCTGGACACACGAGATAGTTTTACTGTTATGTCATGCGGCCTCATACTCTTTGGCGAAGAAACTGCGAGAGGAAGATCACGAAATTAACTGGAAACCGCAAACGTCGACGATCTCATCGACCGTTTATGATTCGATCCCGGCTACGGTTTTTAGCAGCTATCTACCTTCTCTCATGAATATTCTATATGTATGCATATCCATCGAAATGACTTTGAGAAAGTACAGCTCTCGAGATACATATCTGCTTAAAACCTGGGGACAAAGCGCTCAGTTATTGGCGGCAGTGTGGTCCGGATATCGATGGTTGCAACAGATAATGCAGATGTTTGCCAGAGAGTCTATAGAGAAAAGACGTATCGTCCTCGCTCGATGCAGCATGGGTACGCAAATTCCGGACATAGGATTAGTTACGAGCACAGGCCAAAAGAATTCGATAATCAGCAATGCTAAGCTATGGGTTCGAACGACGTACTATAACCATCCTCTCCAGAAACTCCCGCCGCGACGGTTCACAGATCATGCTAGATTCGCTACATACGCAGAGGCATGGAAAGAGATTCTGCTCGATTATCGCCAATGGCCAAAGGAGAGCCCGGATAAGAAAGGTCAGATGTTGCTGGAAGGAGCAAAGCAGGGGGACCTTACTATGATCTCAGATTTGCTACAAGAGGAGGCACCAACTGATTATGCCGACACTGAGGGATATACAGCACTTCATTTTGCCACAGAAAATAGCCATCTTCGTATCGTGTCAAAACTTCTCGAACATGGCGCGGCTAGCAATCAACAAGACTCGATAAGAATGGAGACACCATTACACATTGCTGGCAGAACGGGTAATAAGGAAATCGCCGAAGATTTACTCGACCACGGCGCGTCTCCCAATATGCCTGATTCGGTGGACGGCTGGACTCCTCTCCATGTTGCAGCTCGCCATGGCCACGTTGATATCTGGAAAATGTTGATACGGCATCCAAGATATCGGGCGAATCCAAATGCACAAGCGATGAAGGGTAAGACGGCACTTCATTTACTTCTAAGGCACGGTCAAGCTGGCGTTGAGGAATTAGCTGGGGCATCGAATCCTGATGCTGTGGATGGCAAAGGCAAGACTGCTCTCTTCCTTGCAGCAAGATATGATCGCCTTGAAGGCACTATCGCATTACTCAAACAGAATGCAAATCCAAACATTACAACGACTGTTCTCGGCTACACTCCATTGCATGCTTGTGCAAGATGGGATCGTACTGAAATTGCAAGAATACTCCTGGAGCATGGCTGTGATGCTGAAATTAAGGAGAAAGAGGAAGGGAGAACAGCACTACATCTTGCGGCCAACTACGGCCGAGAAGAGGTGGTCGATCACTTGCTTCGAGCAGGTGTTGACGTTGACGCCTTTGATTCTCATGAACGTACGCCAATTTATTACGCTGCTAAAGATGACCGAGAATGTACAAGAAAATTACTGCGACATGGAGCGAAAGTCAAGCTTGGGAATACGGCAATGATGCGAAAGTTACTTCAACAATACGGTGTAACTTTGGAGAAGTCCTCTGCTTTGGTAGAAGAAGAGAGCATTGAGACTATCTTAGAAGTCATCAATGGCCAGCAACAGTGACAGGCCCTGATCAACTGGGTAAGAGACTCAACATCAGACTTTCACCCTCGGCCAAAACCGCACTAATTTCACTGTTTGCAGTACCTAGTTGCTTGTGCTCCCAGACATCCGAAACCTCATATACTCCGGAAAGTCCCAAATCTTCCCAAGTTGCCCTTACCATTTGTCGATCTTTGAAATATGTGCGAAAACCACCTTGTCCTTGATCAGGACCATAATTCGCCAGCACTACGATTGCGCGCCCATCACCTTCGTTATCCGGGCCAGCAATCCATGCCTGCAGCTGTTTCGATTCATTCCTCCCCGACCCCGGGTTGCGGGCTTGCATAGGGTACCGAGCAGTGAAGTTGGCGACTTCTTGGCCGGCTGGATCTGTGAGGAGCTTTATTCCCAAAGCATCAAGTCTCGTCATATCAGATCCGGAAATCAGGTTGGCAGCGGCACCGATCCAATGAGTTGCGATGGTCTTGCGCTTGATGTCCGAAACGCCTGTTATACTCTTGTTATTTCCTACATACCAGTTGTCCATGTCTGGATAGATGGATAGAGGTTGTTCTGTTTCTGTAGCTACAACCCGGCTGATGAAGTCACGATAGTTATCAATGGCACGCTGAACGGTAGCCCATGCAATGAACGTTGTGCTGCCGCTGTTGTTGATATCTTGGTCCGTCCGCATAGAATCTGCATTCGAATCCCAAATCTTGAAATATGTCTCGTTTCGCTCTAGTTTCCAGGATATATCCAAACGCATTGGTCTGGTTGCTTGCTGAATAGCGTTGTGATAAGCTATCACAGACCCAGAATTATTGGGCGGAAGGTTGCCTCCATTATCGGGTGATCCAGGAGTAATGTAGTCCAGCTTTATGAAATCCACGCCCCTGTAAAAAGGTTAGATGATGTGTTTCGAAATCAGTTCTGTGAGAATCGACACACCAGTCTGCGAATAAGTTTACGACGGAGTTAT
>Ga0302221_10001471_pt1 | contig 15206 bp, 7 predicted proteins | sample II_Palsa_E2_1_FD_193517 | JGI IMG/M metagenome (GOLD analysis project Ga0302221, IMG submission 193517) | Peat permafrost microbial communities from Stordalen Mire near Abisko, Sweden - II_Palsa_E2_1 | ecosystem: Environmental > Terrestrial > Soil > Palsa > Peat permafrost | place: Sweden... | reverse complement strand
GACTAGAGCAAGACGCTGGACCCTACTGTCGTAGGGGTCAACTAAACTACTTCTGTACTTTGCTCGGGTGCGTGTCTGTAACATGAATTATATCCACTGAAACCCTTCCACCTCTGATTCGTCGGCATAGAAAGCCATGTCATTCGGTTGGTCCGCTGGCGATATCGCCACAGAGAGTCGAGGGGGAGTTGTCGAAACACACGCATAAAGAGGGTTCGTCAGATCTGCCATGTGAAAGGATGAAGCCCATGGCATTTTGGCAGCAACACTGACATGCCGCCAGGTGCAATCTTCAACCGTTTACTTATCAATTCTCGTCTGACTCGACACGATATCGCTCAATGATCGCTTCGTCCCAATCTCCAGCCAATCTCTGTCCAGGAAAGCAACCTCATGTGGTGCAAGAACTCCTGTAAAGTCCCACCGCGAGTAAACTAGCGACTTTGTCTAAATGAAGATGAGGCCTCGGTCGGATCCTCGAAGGGGCAAACGTCATCCAAGTAGGCATAGCATATCTCAGCCCCTCGATACCAACGAAACATTGAGTTGATAGCTTTAGATAGCTCGGCGCTGCCCGATTTGTCGATGCAGCACGTGCCGATCCATGCAAATTTATGTCCCTCTGACCTCGCCTTTTCACAACATCGTACAATATTTTGGAAACCCCGCACGCTGAGCCAAATCAGCGTGATCAGCAGTCATTTCACGGAATGAGACTTCGTCCCGACCCCATGTATGCGACAAAATATACGGAGGGATTCCATCGCCAGGCTCCCTCCGAACTCTTCCAGTTTGAGGCTGTGGAAGTTAAGAAGGCGCATGACTTCGGGGTCGACAATCGCGAAGTCCACTAGGAAGGAGAAAATAAACTCCGAGTGGGTGGCAATCCTTTTGGAAATTTTAAGTAAATAAATGCTGTGTAGAGGTCACTTTTTATTAAGAAGGTGGTCTAGACTCCAGTTCTTCTAGGCTGCATTTACACTGCCACCAATACAGCCCCTCGAGCAAGATGCCAAAGGGGTTGCATTAGATGGCCGGCATTTGACCACCTATCGCTTAAATTTATGCAGCCATTTTCCTAACAAGTTGCACGAAGCCTGAAACGTGGCCAGTTTCACAGAAAGCCATACTTTTAATAGATTTGCGGCACAGCATGAAGAGTTTGGTTTTACTAGACTAGCCACGTTTCATGTATCAAGAGTTTATATTTGTTGCGATCTTGCAAGAAATCGATAGTGGACTGGCCTGTCCCAAAACAGTTCAGCCCCTTTCTTTCGCTTCAGCCATTTCGCTTATGTGCCCGAATCTATTGCGAATCAGCTGATCTTTTCTACCCCGACTCCAGCCGGGAGAGGGGAAGCGCGAGGTTCTTCCGGGGCAAACATTGAATTTCTTCCTTTAATATACGAAATTTAAGAATTTAGGTGATTTGCCTGCCTAAAACAATTTACATTCCCATCGACCAGACCAGACCTTTGTGCCTCGTTTCTATTTTCAAAGTGATACTCCGTCAGCTCTGAAATCAAATTTCATCCAAGCAGTTACCGAACATCGGAGTTTCGCTTTGCTGTTCTTACTCATACAGGCTTCACAGATCATGATGGTGATTTTGATCGGAGGAAATGTCATTGACGAAAATCCACAGTAGACAAAACGTCAATTTAACGCAGGTCCACACACCTAACGAAGGAAGCCCGTATATTTTCACACATACGTTATCATATATAACTTAACGGAACCATACTGAAGCTTACACCCAAGCATTCTTTAGACTTTAAGCCATATGAAACTTGATAAATGATCTCAAAGTCGAAAGTCAAGCCTCCTACTATTGTAAAGCAGTTGCGGCGTTGCGGGGACGCCATAAGTTGAGCCCCATGCGCCCCCACAAGCGGCGCAGTGGCACCAAAATGGACAACACTTAAACTTTTCCCTCGTCCTTGATTAATTCGAGGCTAAACCACATCTGTTCATAGCAGACAAGTCCTATTTCCGGTATAAATTCGCGCCCCGTTACCTGTCAAAACCCGCATTTTGCCTCTGCGTCCTGAAAAGTAATTGCCATGCCAAGGCAAGCCAAGTCTGCGTGGTCCAAAAACTAGTGTAGACTATTTGCATCTCGGCCTCTACCTAACAGGGAAACATTAAATTTATTTAATCTAAGTGATGCGAATTTGGCAAGTGCGCGCAACTTTTGCTGCCAAGGGAGACGCCACAGAGAAAGTTAAGTGCTGGGGCCCCCCCATCATTGTATCTCGCTGCTCCATGGAAGGCCCCATGGCTCAGCTCTAGCCTGGAGTACAAGAAAGCCAATCACCGTTCAGGCAACGCTGCATGCCTGGAAGCTCGAACTAGAATCAGGTTCCCTTCTTAATAAATACCCAGTCAATCTTTATCTCGAGTCCAGTGATTTGTGTTCCCAGTGAACTGCTTTGCTTCTGACTCTTCTTGAAACCACCCCAATATCACAAGAATGCTCAACTTATACAATATTGCATTACTCCTGGGAGTCGTAAGTGCCTCGGCTTTCCCAGCAGCGAAAGACAAATGCAATGCAGACAATTGTCTGCGAGGTATGCAAGTCTTATGTTTTCCGTGCCAGACATCTACTGTTGCTAATTCGACCAATAGCAATTAGGGGCTCAGCATTCACGACCAGGCAAGGAACAATCGACTGCTCCTCATATTTTAAGACTACCTTCACACCTGCTACTGTGTAAGTCAGTCCCAACTCTCCTCATCTCGCTTCTAATGGACCGCCCAGGACTATCGTCTCCACGATTTCACAAACCACGAGCCAAGTCCTCAGCAAGACAGATGCAGCGACAATAACCTCCACCGAATTCGATTTCACGACTGTTACCTCCACAAGCACCGAGGTTGATGTGGTGACGTCCACCGTAACTCTCACAAAACCCGCCCTCGACTTTCACGTTCACAGCTAAGATCCGGAGGGATGCCGCAATTGCTAGGCGACAAGCCACCAATGCCCCTTCCAACATCCCAGCTTATGCGTCTCCGTGCTCTGGATCCGTTCGCTATTCGAGTGCGTGCTCCTGCGTTGGAGCAACCAAGGCCACTGTTACTGCAGTTGCGCCTAGCACGACGATATACGTCACACAGGTAATCATTGATTCCTCCACAAACGCCTGATGACCATCTACTGACCTAATCTCCTAGATCATAACACAGACCTCTACCTACCTCACTACTAGCACGAACACAGCAATCGTCACAGACCTCATCACGTCCACCGATACTTTTGTAGATACCACGACTTCAACCGTTATTGCTACCGCCACTCCTGATCCACTAGTCTGTGGCGCCTTTGGCTTCGCATTGGGCGCAGACAACGTTGTTGGGGCTGGATCTGGAACCCTCGCCGAATGCCAAAGTCTCTGCCTATCCTATGCAAACTGCGAATCTTTCTTCTACTACCTGGGTGGATGTGCATTCTTTTCGTGGCCGGTTAGTAAAGCTGCGGCACTTAGTATTGATGCCGCTCCGCAGGTTTTCTATGATAGGAATTGTCCCACTACTGTGGGTACTGGTTCTGCTCCTTAGGGTCGAAGTTTGGTGACATTGTCCCACGGTGGGTCGGGTAAAGGAATGCTTTTGAATCTTAGCTTTCGGACCTTATACCGTGTTTGAGTTGTAGATAATGAAATGGTATCCTGGATAATTTTGGCCACCAAACCACTTTCAAAATATTACTCTGTAGTTAGGGCCAGATTTTCCACCCTCTCTCATTCCCCGTGGGATAGAATTCCCGTCATTCCAGTATCTTGAAACTTTACATACTTGGCTATTTACGGGAAACTGTCCGCCACTGCTGCCTTTCAAAGCCACTTTAAAATCACCCCGTTTTTCTTTCTTTTTTTGTCATCCTCGCCTTATTATTCAAACTAAATTCCCAGATGTTTAAATGATCCATTCCCTACTATGCGCACCTCCTAGCTTTTCCTCGGGGTCAAAGCTTCTTCGCACTGCCACTTCTTTGCTATTCGCTGATCGTTGCGCGAGCAATAAGTGTAAGAGGTCTCATAGGGATATTCCTTTTCTTCCTTGTTTTCAAATATCTTTTTACTATCACTTCATTTGCTTTTCGCTGATCGTTGCGCGGGAAACAAGTGTGGGGGATCTAGCCGTCTCGTGACTTGAGAAGCGGAGAGTGAACACGGTCCCTAGGAATATTTCTGCACTGAAGAGTCTTTGCAAAGTAAGAATGGCTGTTACTGGTTGGACCTGTGGGCTTTTTGATGAGATGAAGATATGGTGCACCTCTTTGTGGCTTGGAAAGCTTCTCGTTGCATTTAAGCAGTTGAATGATCACGTGATTTGGGTAAATCTGCCTTATTGTCTCAATGAGCCCTACCTGTTTGTCTTGCAATTTAAGTACTCCTTTCCCCATGGTAACTAGACATTAGTTCTCAGACGTTTCCTTATGCCCTCCAATAGGTATAAACCTTAACCTCCCAATGCATCAACGGCTCCCTTCCCACCCATTCAGCAGGCACATCTCTCTGCTGTGTCACCTCCCTCCATCCACTCTTCTCCTTGTCGGGCCAATTCGCAACCACATACTCTGTACCTTCCGTATCCTCATCCGTAAAGTTAGCCACAACCACGACCGGAATTTGACCCTGGCCACCTCTCTTCCACGCCATGACTTTACCCCCACGACTCTCGTCAACATGAATAAACTCCGTGTCATCGTCGCCTAGCGCTGGGCATGTCTTCCGGAACGCGACCATATTGGAAACGTAATTGAAGATCCTGCTTCGCCAGTCTTGGGCCTTGCGTTCGTAATTCACGGGGTCGGATTGCTTGTCGGAGATAGGACGGTCCATTTGGTCTACGAACTCCTCGCCAGCGAAAATCATGGGTATACCGACCGCTGTGAGGAATAGTGCAAAGGCAAACTTGGCGCGGCGTTCGATATCGTAGACTTTATTGTTGGACAAGAAATTGTAGAGCCGTTCTTTGCGATAACCTTCCGTGTCGTGGGAGGTGATGTAGTTTATTGATTGGGAACCATCGGTGAAGGGGTGGTCAGTGTCCAGTGTGCAGTTCACCATTTTGCGGACTGTCCATTCAAAATTGTCGCCACCTGTAGTCTCACCGAGGACAAGGGCACGAAGACGGGTTTGCCAAGACTCGTTCCATAGAGCATTGAGCGTTCCGGATGTAATCAAATCAAGGGGGTCACTGAGCTCTTCGCCGATGACTAAGAATTTGGAGAGGTCGGCAGAGGGGTAGCGGGAGTTGTAGACCGACCAGGCATACTCCTTGTAGGATTTGATGAAATCATAGTTTGCGATGTTGTTGATGCTATCAAGGCGGAGCCCGTCAACGCCGAAAGAGGTCATCCAGCGATGGAGATGGCCTTTATGGAAGGCCCATGAGGGGTGGACATCTATGACTTTACCAGACTCTGGATCATACGAGGAAGTGACAATAGGCTGAGCATTGGCATCGACGGGCCAGCTGTATCGCCAGAGTCTTCCACCATAGCCATCACGTGGCTGGTTCGAATGAGATTGCATCCTATCAGGGCTTGCTTTCTCCTCGGGCGCGTTTTGATCGAGATGGAATTGGCGGAAGTCAATGTAGACATAGGGATCGTGTCCAAACGCCATGACAACATCCGTGAAGAAGCGCGTATTGAGGGTGTGTATCTTCTCCACCAGCTTCACCAATTCCCCCGAGGTTCCTAGATCAAAGTCCGTTGCGTAGTAATTGGCCGTAGCATATCCCCACTGCCCAATTGATTTCGCATCTGCAGCCGGCAAGAGCTCTAGTGCGTTGATCCCGAGTTCTGCAACGATGGCTTCGTTGTCGATTGCAGGAATGCCCGCGAAACGTTTACCAGCAACTTTGGCATCAAATAAGGCCAGGACGTCGGTGAATGTCCCGACATCAATCTGAACATCTTGATTGTTTTGTTGCTCATCTTTATATCTGGACCATGAAGTAGGCAACTCGTAGATAACCATGTGATTGTTCTGTGGCATGGAATCTTGGGATGGAATTGGGGGTGGGCCGGGTTCATTACCATCAATATTGCAAGGCCATAGCTTTCCATCGCGAAACTTGATGACGGAGGCTGGCTGAGAATGCTCATCGCGAGATCTCAAAGATCGGTAGTCGATGGTGTATGCCAATGGATCGGTAACTTGGATGGCACCTAATCCTTCCGGTGATAGATCATTGATCTCGTACCAATAGTGATAGATCGTATTATCCTTCAATGGCGGGCTGATGGTCTTGGGGTCGAGCTCCCAAAGATCGGGATGGTCTGAGTTGATGAATGGACTGATATTGGTTTGATATACCGTAGGTGGTGGCCCTTTGTCAAAGGTACCAATCACGAGATACGGAGCCCTGGCGTTAGGTTGGCCGGCGGGTAACCAGAGCATGAACTTGTCCTTGCGACGCTCGAGGAGATCAAAAATCGGAGCCATGGTGAGCGTTTGAGATGCGATAATGGAGACTGATGAGATTGGGCCCCGATGAACGAGGAAATGATAGTCTGCAGGAGGATGGACTGGTTAAGAGGAAGCGCAGATGGAGTCGGGGTTGACCTTTTAAATCGGTGATATTGTGTTGAGAAGAGGCGGAGGAGCTGAGAGTGAGATGCGTCGTTCAGCTGCGATCGCTGCAGGGGGCTTCAGCCACCAAAACACGTAAAACCTCAAATAGGAAACGACGGCAGCGCAAAGGTTCAAGAAAAGATTTGATACAGAATGGGGATAATGGATTGAGAGGGACCGGTGAGGATCCGCTGAGATGACAGTTATGAATCGATAGAGGTCAAGGCAGGGACGATGGGGATAGAGAATGCCCCGTATTCGTCTTACCGCTGCCACTTGGAAGAAGCAACTCGCAGAACCGGCACAGGGCTGAGGACCACGACAAAAAGGAAGTAGCGTAGTCAATACCGATTTTGGACGAGCTTGCATCATCAATCGATGTATCCTCATGCTGTACTCACGCCATTAATAAGTGGTTGGGATGTGGCGATCTGAAAGATGCGGGGTCAGCTCGCGGCAACACCCATATGCGGTTTGCATACAGCTTATTGGCCATACTAGATGCAAGAAGGAGAGCTTAAATGAGCAAACTTCATTTTTGGACAACAATTCGAAGAGATATAAAAATATCTTTTGTGCTTGAAGGAGAGGGGGAGAAAGTTGCTGCGGGGTAGAAGAGGTTCGGGTGCTGAACGGACCGAGCCTGAACCAGTCCTTAGAAGGGTTCTCGGCTATCCACCCAAACCCCTCAACCGCTCAAACTTATCTTTTGCCACAATAACGATGTAAGCTAAGGTTTTTGAGTCCATAGTCATGATTAGCGACCTTGAAATACTCATCTCAGAAGGTTTTAGAATTTTCTAAGGATTTTGAAACAATTATCAATTTTTGGCGTTCTGACAAGGGTAAAAGTGGCGGTTGAGGGCCTGTGAATCCTAATTTAGGATCAGCAGGATGTATTTCAAGACATTCACGGCGATAGAACGGAATCTTGATAATTGAAACTCAAATAGGTTTTGTTTGTAGGTCTGGCAAAGTTCTAGCAAGGCAATGTGGAATACGCGCCGTGCCCCTAATACCTCGAAATATCCAGGCAAAGAAATTCCTATTGCTTTACAATAAACATTCGTCCACCGCCTCACTATACCCGTATTGGCTCCCCTGAATCCTTCTTGCTAGGACGCACATGATCGTCTATTAGTACGGTGGGAGAAAGAAGTTAATGCTGTTACCAGCGCTTTTATTAATCCGTCGATTACGGAATAAATAAGCCGGAATGATCAAGTAATTATATTTTGATTCGCCCGCTTAACGGGCGCGACAAAATTTACTCCGGTTAATACCTTAAGCTCATTAAGCATTTATTGCTAAAATAAGTATCCCCGAAAATGAGGATATACTTTTACGCGAGGTAGGGGTGGGGGTTAAGTTGGGGTGAAAAAGCGACGAAAGGGACGTGCACCTCGACCAATTTTCGTGCGCGCGGCTAGGGGCAAAGCGTGGGCTGAAAGAAACCCTTTAATTTTAGTAACTTACCTGCGAGCGGAACCTGTTCCTTATGCCCAACCAAAAGGCTGCTCAACTGAATTGCTTCTTCCAATTCCTGTCCAGTCAAACAGATTCTTGGGCAAAGCCGGGCGTGCACAGCCCCGCCCCGACACGCCCAACTGATGCCTGCCTAATCAATTCAGAGTCGCTACATAATCCAGCGTCAGCCTTCCTAAGTGTTTTGCACCGCCAACTTTCTTTTTATCTCTATCTATCACGATCATAATTGAAGGCATAGCCATGGCCCAAATTGGAGAACTCTCCCTTGCCGCAGTCTCTGGTTCGCAGAAGAATGCATTGTCACTCATCAGCTTTAACCTCGACTTTTCGCTTATTAAATTCACGGCTCCGAAAGAGTACGAAGACGTTGGCAATTGTCTTTCTCTAAGGCGGAAGAAAGAAGCTGAAGACGGCCATTTCCATGTTATCACTCGCAAGCTAGAGGTCTTATTCGTCCAAGACGACTTACCAAAAGTCCCTCACCTCATGGAAGCGTACGGCAAACGAGCATCAGAAATTTCCAAAAATCGCAAGTTCAACCCGAAAGGCTCTACAGAACATGGAGCCTTTGCACCGCATATTGGTGCCGATGGAACAGGTATTTGGGCTGCTGCAACATCTGGTAAAGGGGCGATCGCAGTTCATCTCCTAGCTTGTATGCTTGCCTACATGTTCAAGGGACCAGAGGCCATTTCAATATGGACTGAACTTGTCTCAACTCGACAACAAATCTTGCAGAGGCAGGTGCAAGAAACAGAATACAGTATATCAGAGATCACTGCATCTCAGATCCGCCTCGACAGGAAGGACATAGCAGACTGGGATGCAAGCGCTAGGTAGGATTCAATATGCGTCTTCAAGAATGTCTCTAAATAGTATTAGGTCATGGTTACAAACGGCGGACGCAGCCCACTTTCGACAGCAAAGTCAATTGAAACTCGTTGCCCAGAGTATCGAAAGATCGCTTTCTTCTGGACCCGACATCTACACCTGCGTGAAGAGCGCCTGGTATAAAGCCCTAACAACGTTGGACAACGTGGTACAAGGAATGCCTTACGATGTCCAAGATCCCGAAGTTTTGCTTGGACTTTTGGCATGGCATATCTACCCGGATATGAACGTGGTCTCAGGAGTCAGCAAATTGATTGAACAGAACGATTCGTTAGTTGTTCCGGGAGGCATCATCACTCTCGGTCTCCGGCATACCCCTACACTTGGTGATCGAGGAATAACATGGTCATTACCACTGTCGCATCTTCGTTATTACGGGAAAGCTGTTATCTCTACAGGTTGCATCGAGGAAGCTAGCTCGAGAGTTCCCTTTTCAAGTCTGCTTTTTGTCACACTTGGTTGCATCACCCGTGGTTGGTGGAGAAAAGGCGAAGACATGAAAATGCTTTGCACGCTCTTCTTGGAGTTATCAAAATTCTTCGACGGAGCAAGTTGGGCCATTAGGCGTCCACCGAGCTGGATCAAATTACTGGGCCATGCTGCTATACGATATCTGGATACCTCAGGTGCCGAAAGAGAAGATGCAGATAGACTTGTTGCGTGGGGCCGACGACGAGCCATGACTTTCCTAGGTGAATCGAAAACGAATTTGCCGAGGCTTTTCAACCTTTCAGATCGTCGAATGTTTACAAAGACACTCAAAGTGCTTCAGCCTTACTCGGATTGTGAGCAGAAGATTGCTTGGCTTCGAAAAAATCTCACACCAGAAGTTGTGTTAGACTTTTCTGTCGAGGATGCTCTTATACTATACCACCAAGATCCATGGAAATCTTTCGACCTATCTCAAGAAGAAAAGGTTCAGCATGACAACCATAACCATAAGAATCATCCCGATGTTCACCAAAGAGGTGGAAACAAAGGCATTGAACTCACCACGCTTGTTTCAAAAGATTTGCTATCTCGTGCTGAGACTAGCAAGCGCCACAGGCGCTGGATATGCGCTTTTGAGCAAAACAGAGTTTGGAAACAGAATGCTCGTTCGGCAATTTCGTTTTCCCCTCAACTCACAATACCACTCCCAGGAACTTCAACAGACATCAAAAACGGGAGAGCTATCCAGCATAGCCGCTCCGACTCTGATTACGTCTACGAGAGCTATGCTGTGCCAGGAAAAGCAAGCGTTCTTTCACCAGCTGCACTTAGGGTTATTCGGAACGCCAATGCTTCCGAGACGTATGGCTTGTATCGAGAGTGTGCTTTAAAGATGGACAGAAGTGGTTTTATATCACTTTCTAAACATGATTTCAAACCTAGTAGTGTCGTTTTGATTCCGGAGCGCGCACCATTTACTCAAAATGGCTATGACACATTGATACCGCCATGTCAAGTTCTGGAGCGAGAACGAGATGACAATTCTTATGGATGTTCTCAAAAATGGTACATTAACGAATCTTTCAACCCACCAACGCTCTCCGACTGGTTTCCTTGGTTTGGGGATTATAATCATGTCGCTGTATATTCTAAACGAGAAAAACTGTCAGAAAAGGCTGGTGGCAGCGATTTCACACAAGGATTGGTTGATTTGGAATCGTTAACAGATTCATTTCCAGCTTTGCAAGAGCTCACCATCGACGAGATTTTAGAGTCTTTGAGAAATGACGAAGTCGATCGTGACGCGCTAGCAACTCATCTTTTTGGAAACACAAGTGGGCCTTATCCAAGAGGTGCTTTCTCATGGGCTAAAAGTTGCGATGAGCAACTCAGAGCCCTTGATACGCTATATACAGCGTTCAAATTATATGAAAGGCTTTCGGACGCTCTTGTTGATCTACGTGTCACATCACAACCGCTATCCAAAGCAAAATGGGCACAAGAAAAGAGTTCCGATGCAAAAGCGTTTGCATGCATTGCTATGTTCGAGCTTGGTACCGTTGATATTAATCCGGTGGATCTCCTGGGGGTAACCGCCCTTTCATTTGGAAACTCGCTTTACATTGCAGAGTACCTATTGCGGGATCCCTATGAAGTTCCAAAACGTGCTGTCATCACCAGAACTGTCGGAAATATTGGCAGACCAGGCTTGGCATTTCTCGTTTCCCCGAAAAGCCTGGAGATCAAGAAGGCGGACTATAGCACCTGGAAACAGATAAATCATGCAGAGTTTGACGGCAAAATCGAGAAGAACTTCGAAGAGACTTCCTTCCATCTTCGATTCACGGGATACGAGTCAGCCCTCAATGTTAGGGACCATGGACTTTACGACAAAGAGGTGTATGTCTTGCAAGCTGTCATTCAAGCCTTCGATAAAGGCAGCTGGGTCGCTGACGTAGACCTGGTCAGTTTGATGACAGGACCAATCGAGCAAAGGATGTGCAAGAGACTCGAAGATTGCAGTCATATGGATGTGGACACCAACCGCGAGGTGTTTGAGCCAATCACATCAATTGACAGCTGGGACGAACTCCTTGACGCCCCGGACAATACCTATGTGGTTCGAGCAGGTGGCAACTGGATCGCAAGACTGGCGGTTTCTGCAGTACTGGCGCAGCAGTTGAAACCATTCTTCCTTGCCCCTAATAAGATTTGTTGGCAGTGCATTCGACAACAAGGGATGCTATCATGTATAGTAATATGTTAGAGATGTTATACTTGAAATTTCGATATCTGGAATATATTAAATTTGTCCAGTTCGAATTGTGGTCGAGTGACGAAGTCGACTTCCAAGCATACTATGACCGCCGAATGCTGCCACCGGATGCAAATTCAATCCACCAAGTACCCTTCGGCCAATTGGGCCTTCACGACTGATGCACCTTTGGAAATCTCCAGAGCATCCTGATAGGGACGGGCTGACTTGTATAAGTCGCTTTCAAAAACGAAGACGATAACGGTTATATGTCAGCGCAGGCGAGAAGCCTGCAACCGGTTGGGAAATACATCTTGTGGAAGGCCTTGACTGGGTCTTGATCTGGATGCTAATTTCTGTGGTAGTGTTGATTGGAAGCCTCGTCTTCAGCGTAGCATTCGCAGTTCTTGAGCATGACATTCAAAGCGCTTTTGTCATTTCAAGCTATGTTGTTTCTTTCGTCACACTGGGAGTTGGAGTTTTTTCAATTTGCGGGCAGAAAATTGTGAATCGGCATTGCAAATAATGTGATGAAGAATCTGTAGAAGAGAAAAACAATCTTATCACTTTTTAGAGAACCCAAGACTCCTGCTAGCAGACCCCAAGTTTTGAACCTTCGAACATCAACACTCTATACCAAGAATTTAACAACTTGTACTATATAATGTATCCTGTAATATAATTAAAAAATATCTAAATTATTTAAACTCGCTTTTATTTAAATCACAGCGGATAATGATTTTCTCTTATAAATTATTTTTTAATATTATTATTAATAATACTTTAAAATTTATTAAATAAATAAAAAATTATATATTATTATAAAAAGTTATATTTAAATTTTATATATTTTGATTAATTTAATATATTTTTTATTTATTTTTTATTATTATTATATTATAATTTTTAATATATTTTTAAAAAAAATATTTATATAAAAATATATATATTAATATTTTAAATAATAATATAAATATAAAAAATAATAAAATATAATATTTTAATATTTATAAATTTATTTTTATTAATAATTAAATATTTTTTTTTAATAATATTTAAATTAATTTATATATAAATTAATATTAATTTATTAATAATATATAATAGTCGTTATATATACGTGAAAATATTAATTATATAAAATAATAATTAATTAAAGAAAAAAATAAAAATATAATAATAAAGTATTATTATATCTAAATCTTAATTAAATTATACTTAATCTAATAATTATATATAAATATTAAAATATATCCGCTTAATATATAATTAATATAATTATAATATTATAATTATATTAATATTAAAATTATTTTAAAAATAATCTAAAAATAATATTTTTATTAAATTAAGTATTAATTTCTTAAAGGAATTTAATTTATTCTTTTTGTTTATTTAATATATTTATATATTTATAAAAATTCTTTTTATTAAATATAATAAAATTATTTTTAATATAATATTTTTTATTTATTTATATATTTATTATTTTTATTTAATCCACTTCTCTATATTTAATTATAATATATTTATATTTAATAATTATATTAAAATATTTAAAGATTTTATTTTTATTATAAAATTAATAAAATTTAAATTTTTTTTAATTTATTTAATCTTTATAATCTTATATTATTTATAAGTCTAATAAAAATATATAATATTAATTATAAATTTTTTTTTTATATAATTTTTAATTTAATGAGATATTTATAAAATAATTTTAAATTTATATAAATAATTAATAATAATTTAATTTTAAATATTTTATCGACTATAATTTTAATTAATATTTTTATATTAAAATTATAAATTATTTTATAAAATTTAAATATTAATATATTCTTAATAATATATTTATATTTTATAAAAGATTAATAAAAAATTATAATACTTATAGTCCGTTATAATAAAAATAAATTTTAATATATTAGGGATTTAGGGAATCTTAAATAAGGAGTCTTAATAAATTTAGTAAATATTACTAGATAATATTTTAAAATATTATATAATTATAAATATATAAAAAATATTATTTAAATTAAATATAAAATTTTTATTTATTTAGGAATATAATTTTTTTTATATAGTCCTTTATATTATACTAAATTTCCAAGAAGTCCTAAATCCCATAAATTTTTATTTCCCGTAGATAAATCTATCGGGATTTATTATATAACCTCTATATAATCTTATTATATATTATTAGATTCTTTATAATATAATATCCCTATGCCTAAGCCTTAGGCCTAAATAATAATTTATAATATTTTTTTTTTTTTAGTCTAATAATATCCCGCTATAATAAATAAAATAAAAAAATATTAATTATTCAATAGTGACTTCTTCTTTCTTTAATATATTTTTCAAGACTTAATATAAGATTAAAGAAAGAATTAAATTAACTCGTAATATTAAAATCCGCGACTTTAAAATATTATTTTATTTTTATTATATAAAAAAAAATTATTAATATATTATTAATTTTAATTTATTTTTTTATTATATAAAATATATTTATTATAAATATTTTTATAATAATTTAATTAATAATTAAAATAAAAATATATCTCGAGAAAATAATTAAATAATTATTAAATATCAAAAAAATATCCTAAAAGAATAAAAGAAGTATATTATAGTCTAGGCCCAGGAAATCATGACCCACGTAATCCGCCTATATAAATAACGATATTTTCTTTATTATAAAAAAATCAAGATAATATAATATAATCTTTATTTTTTGGATAAATTAAATATAATAAAGATTAAAAAATTAAAAAAAAAAAAAATATAAGATTATAAAATTTTTATTTTTATTTTTAATATTTTTAATCTTTTAAGTATTCTTGGTCTAGATAATTTTAATCCTAATCTAGTTTTTTAAAAAATCTTAAATTTTTCCGATAAAATTTTTTAAATTTTTTAAAATAATTAAAATTTTTTTTTAATTTTTAAGTATTTTTTAATTATAAATATTTTTTTTATTTAATTAAATATTTAATTTTTTTTAAATATATTAATAATTAAAAATAATCTTAACTTTATATTTTTTTTATAAATTTAATTATTAGACTTTTATAAATAATATAATAAATATATTTAAAAATATTAATTTAAAAAATAATATATAAAATATTAAATATATTTTTATTATTTTTAATAACTTAAATTTATAATTTATAGATTTAATCTTTTTATTAATTTTAAATAATTTTAATTTTTTATAATCTAGTTTATTATTTAATCTTTTTATTTTAATATTTTTTTTAAATAAATAAATCTTATTCTTTTCTTTAAGTTTAGGTCCTATATTATATTTTTAATTATAATATATTATTATTTATTATATAATAAACTTAATATCTATAATTAATTTTTTATATAATATTTTAATCTTATTAATTTTAATAATAATTTATTATATATATATTTTATTAATTAAAAATATATTATATATTATTAATATATATTTATAATTTATAAAAAATAAAATAATATTTATAATTTTTAATTTTATATTATTATATAAATATTATATTAAAAAT
>Ga0302221_10001469_pt1 | contig 15212 bp, 17 predicted proteins | sample II_Palsa_E2_1_FD_193517 | JGI IMG/M metagenome (GOLD analysis project Ga0302221, IMG submission 193517) | Peat permafrost microbial communities from Stordalen Mire near Abisko, Sweden - II_Palsa_E2_1 | ecosystem: Environmental > Terrestrial > Soil > Palsa > Peat permafrost | place: Sweden... | reverse complement strand
TTCTTGCACGCTTCAGTAGCCACAGCCCTAACTTTGTGGTATCATTATGTATCACTCTCCCTCCACTCATCTCTTCAATTCAAGAAATAGAGAATATCTTACTTTATAGGGGTTGTTAGAAATCTGAATTGGCATTATGTGATACTCATCACATCTTCTTCCACTCTTCCTCATTGCTGTAAGCCTTATAAGCTTTCCTAACACGGATAAGTATCCATATAGGACAAGCTGCCGCCAAAAGCGTATCAAAGATGTAACCAATATCTTCGTACTTGTGTACTGCATCAAAAGGTGGAGCATGGTATATCTTAAACGGCAGAAACAATAAACAGAGCACGCCCAATACGGTTAGAAGCTTCCTGTATCTTACATAGTAAACGTACATTCCAATGTCGATAGGTTTGTCTAGTGCCATTGAGTTGATTGATTTGGATTAAGCTATTGAAATTTTACTGTTTATAGAGGCTGTTCAAATCCTGAATTGGATTGTAACTAGCCAGGAACTTGATTAATGAATTCATATACGTGACCTCTAATTTCTTTTAACTCCTTAAAGGTTAACTTAAACCACTCACCACGCAATCGCTTATGCTTGTAAAGCTTATGAAGATAACGCTCTAGTTTATCAGATGCTTTCCATACTGCTACCATAGTAATCTCTGGTTCTTCAGCTTGTAAGGTCTTCTCCCTATGTTGAGGATTGATGCTCTTACCTATCTTTACAAGGTTGTTCCGTTTGTTATGCATCAGATAAACGAAGCTATCACCCTTTGTAGGAGTAATTATTTCCAGGTTTCCAAACAAGTACCTGTATAGATGAGCATGCTCTAAAAATGGTATAATAAAAATACCTTTGACGTCTTTAGCAATGATGTGAGGATTCATGCCTTTATAAGGTAGGAGCTCGTTAACGGTGATTGTTAAGTAGCCCACTTGTTCACACATTGATCTAATTGATTCCTGAAATGTATTAAAGGTTTCCAACACGTCTAAGTCATATGCATCTGCTATATACATGGAGAATGCAATTAACAGTCTGTCACGTTCAGGATTCTTTATATCAAGCTCTAGCAAACACCCTTCAAGTATCCTTCTACCATTAATGTAGAATATATTGTATTGGATAGAATCTGTGTCATCTACCATGTGTAAGCCATAGCAATGACGATGCATTCCTGTAATTACATTGTTTACTCTCGGATCAGTATTAGCTGCGTTGAGTTGTAATATAGACTCTTCGTTCAAATAATGAAAGTTGGGATAAAAATGTTCATCAAGATACTCTTCGGTCATGGTATAGGCTAGCTTGCTACTAAGTTAACAAAGCAATTCAAGAATTTTAGAATTTTAACTTTTATAGAGGGAGTGTAAATCTTGAATTGGATTAGTTTAGTTTACTTTACTTAATCTTCCATGTAGTGCCATCTGTAAATGACACTTCAGTTGGCCATGCCAGTTTTATTTTCTTACCATCGCTGCTTAAGATATTCCAAGTGCCATTTGAAGACCTTCCTGCTTTTAACTCGTCATCTGTGAATCCGCTACCGAAACCTTTAGCCACAACATTACCAAGGTCAGCAGGCTCATTGAAAGCGTTAGTCCCATACCACATAAACTTAATCCCTTGGATTGTTTTTCCTGATACGTTCTTGTAACTTAAATAGACGTTTCTATAGTTTGAGTAATCTTGTTTAACCATCCTTGCCCTAATAATCTTGACAGGCGCCTTATATAAGCCTACAGTATCAATAAGTGCTGATGCGATAACTGAGTCTGTCATCTTCTTTACATGTTCTGCTTCGCTCTCCCCATATTTAGCCCTTGAGAAACTATCCAATTCAGCTTGGTGTTCTGCTTCTGATTGTTGGGGTACTTCTTGGCAACTTGTTAAGATTATTAGTGATAAGAAAATGAAAAGTAACTTGTGACTCATATCGTGACTGCTTAGATTTCAACTAATATAAGTAACACAAGTCAAACCTACAAGGGTCGATTTCGAGATCGACAATTCAAAATTATGAGAATTTTCTCTTTTATAGCGGTTTTATAGATCTTGAATTGAATGGATGATTGGGTGGTGCTTCAACTCCTTGCCTTATAAGGTAATGCTCTAGTTGGCATCCCGTATATTTCCTTTATGCTCGATATGAAGATAAGCAGTGATACAATAAGTAGAGCGAATTAAATAACCAATTGTTCTATTGACTTATGTAATCGAAGAAGATGCGAAGTTTACAATCGTTTCTTCAATGCCCCGTTTGCTGTTTCGTTCTGTAGCGAACCTGTTAAGTTGTTTTGAAAGTGCATCTAAATCTTGGTAAATAGAATATTCGTTAATCGAGTAAATATTAAGAGCTCCACGTAGTGATGGTATCGAATTATCTTGAATTGTAATTTTTTTAAACGAAACAGTGTCAAGCGATTGGTCTAGAGGTACTGTAGGTTGATGGGAAACACTTAATACTCCACGTTGGTTTATCACCCTAGCTGAAAGACCTCGTGGATAGAAAACGCCACTTGACTTAACGAGAAATGGACTATCGACATTCTTTATAAATGAATTGTCTTGAATGGCCATAATGTATATGCATGCTTGATTTCCAGGAATAATGTTTTCAAGAGCAAAGTATAAAGCTACCAACGGATTCCGAGTCCAGTCTAATAGCCTTGTTGCAAGTCCATGATGCTGAGCAAGTGTTAGCCAATCCCAATCATCAATAGGTTGAATAGTAAGGTGAGGTTGGCTGTATCTTTTCCAAGATGACAGTATAGCTTGCTCTTGTTCTGCTGTTGTGTAAAATTTCTTAAATTCAGAACGCCCAACCTTAGGTACGAGCTCCCAGTCAACACTTCCATGTCCACGAAACAAGTAATTAGTATCACTATGTTCCATTATTATGGAGTGAAATTCCAAAAAAGAATTTACGGAGTGCTCTGTCATTACCTTAGTAAGATTAGACTATTTCAATTAAGACTAAGTTGAATATGATAAGTTTCACCATCGTGACTATTGTAAATGTATTAAACTTTTCAACAATGGCTCAACAATTAGCTTAAGCAGGTATCCAAATGCAGTCGCGATCAATAAAAGCCATGGAGTATCCTTAATGAGCTTGAAGATTCCGGGGATGGTCAACCCATAGACTTGTACAATGCCTGGAACAACAATGAGCTCATCATTGTTTGTTCTGGTAATAATACCTTCAATGATATCAACTTTCTTCAAGGTCGACATGTGTAACTTAAGATATTGCTTGTCATCAAAGGCTTTCGCTTCTTCACCTCCGGTTAATGCATTCTCACTCCCAATGTTATTTCTAAGTGCCAGATTAAGAAGTCTACCACTTGGCTTATTGTTTTCATATTTAACAGTGTAAATGAGTGCTAGTATTCTTGGAAAATCGTATTTACGATCATCGTCAATATCGAAGCTCACGCCTTTAAGAATTCTTATCCTGTTGTTGATAGCTTCAAATCCATAATTGGAATCTCGCATATTCCAATGTACCCATTTGAAACTGGTGTGTGCCTTAACATATTCAGAGAACTCATTGAGCATTAGCAACTCCAGTTTATCGTATTCACTAATAGACAGAGAATTAATGTCAAGGCTATTGAATTGCGCTTGTAGATGTATTGAGAACGACATAGTTTGACCAGTATTGATATTTTTAATACATATCGAAGTTACGCGAGGTGTCAAACCATGATTGGTAATAAACGATTCACACGAGTAGTGGATTACAAGACTCTTGGCTTTATCTTTTGTGATCTCACTTAATAAATCCAAACCATATCGTCGTTCTCGTAATCGTGGAGAGTTAAAAGCATTCACCATAAGCTATATGAATGGATTGACGACGTTGAGTCGGTCTAAGTACAAATTAAAATCTTTAACGAGAGTTGTAAGTTCAGGAATTGATTCAACGCCATTATTTTCAATGTAATGCCAACGATGTAAGGTTTCAACTAATTTAGTTTCCCTAAGTTCCCTAAGAAGCTTATACATCACAGGAATTGTGGTTTTCCATTCAATGTCTTGATTAGCAACCATCTCGATAAATATATAGCGTTCCATTTTAGCATCAATGTCACGTAAGATATTACATAACTCAGTGTATTCATTATTAGCAATATATAAATTGGTGGCATCAGTAATCTTGCCGATGGTCACTGAAAGCTTAATTGTAGAGTTGGGATTAGTCATGTGCACAAGGTTTGTTTCGAATATACAAAACTTTCCTGAGTTCGTGTTTCTTAATTATAGATAGTGGCAAGATTACTATGTTAAACAGGCGTTTACTAACCTGAGTCGTTGATAAGCGAATTGTCTTTCGTGGTTGTTTATTAACTTATGTTTAGTATCTTAGCCCAACTAAACCACGTATCATGATATTTAAAACTTACGTTTATATATCCGTTATTCCCCTTTTAGCAACTGTGACGTTTACTCAACGAATTCACTGCTCAGGTCATTCACACACTTATAGCTATGATGGTCATTACTAGGATGGAATAGGTAGTTCACATCGCGGTAGTTATTACCTTTTGAGAAGCACACACAATTATTATAGATGCATAAGTGCTAACTTGACTAGAACAATCTAACTTTTAATTTATATAACACAAAATGACAAACACTACAACTACTAACTTTAATGAATGGTTAGACCCTTTAGAACTAAGGTATTGGGGTGACATAGAAAGTTTAGCAGATTCAGTTTCAACTCCAGGTATATTTGGAATGTTCACCACAAAGCAAGCTCCAAACGCTAGCAGATGGTTTGTTACTGCTGATGATTATGAATGCACTTTAATGTTAGCAACCGAAGTTGCTAGGGACACCTTCATGACACATATAGATAACAAATATTGCAGTGGAGAAGGAATATCAAGTTGGTGTGCAACTCGTAGAGCAATGGAGAAAGATGATTAGTATTCTGCGAGCCGCATTACGAGTTGAGTGAGGGTCTAAGCAGAGGAAGTACCGTAGGTGCGACTGCTTAGTATCTGCACAAGGGATTGGCGCTGCTCTTGTAGCAATGCATGAGCATTGTAAAACCAAGAGCTGTGACGATCTCGCAGCCCGAATGATGGCGTAAGGCGAGTAAAATATAGATGAGCGCTTGGCTCGACCTATCTTGAATGTTGCAAGCGTTACCTGGCTGAGCAAGCCAAGTATAAGCGCAGCATAAAAGATAAGGTAGTGAGTGACAGAGAAAGCGAATATGGAGAAACGATTTTGCTTGAAGCAAACCGGGTGACAGATTGCGAAAACGGCCTTATAAAGACAAGAACATTTATTTATCAGTGGGTATTAGTGTATAGACCTTATAAATAAAATGTTCAAGGCTTGAGCGATTGGCAGCAGTGGAGTTTAATGTGTGCGTAGCACTCTTTAAACGTAGCGAAATCTGGCGACAGGTTTGTAAAGCTTAAGAGTTTCGTAATACCTATGGACCTGTGCGTGAAAGGCCTCTGCGCTGGAAAGGCATAAGCATAGCTTACCTTTCTCGGTCTAAGCCACCAAAAAGCGGGAAAGGTAAGTGAAGGCTTATGGTCTATTGTTATTTGTTTTTCGATTTCATACTTTTAACCTATGATTAAGTCTTACCTATCCCTTGTCTGTTTATTCGTTTTACTAATAAGCGCAACGACTGTATCTGCTCAGTTAAGCATTAAGCTTGTTGGCAAGACTTATAAGATACCTAAGTTCATTAAAACTGTAAATGTAAACTCATCACGTGATTCCTTTACACTTAAGTTAGATTCACAGTTTATAAGTTATCACATACTTGAACCGTTGTCTTCATCCCCTTATCCATTTGAGGTAAGGTGTAGTTCTTCGGGTATCACCGATCCTGGTTATACGATGAATGTTTTGAAAGCCAACAAAGATAGTCTTTGGTGGGAGCGATATGAAATGTACATTACGACGACGCTAGTTAAAGGAGCTACTAAATCTATAGAAATCAAGAAAGATAGCCAGGGTCAACCTATATACTTGTATGTGTATTATAAGCGTAACTCAATAGCTGTTAGCTCTTATTCTGTCATCGATACCCTTATACACTTAGGTCTGTTCACGCAGCCAAGCATGGAAGCTATACTATTAAAGCTAAAGCAAAGGGGTGTTAAATTACAATCCCCGAGCATGTTGGACTGTTGTTCGGATTTCCTCTTTAATATAAAGCTCAATAATCACTACCGTAGGTTCATTTACAATGGCTATATGCCTATGGCGAATCCAGATGTAAAAGAGTTAGCGGAAGCCAGCAAACTAGTTAATACATTCTACTATATATGCTCAGATAGGTAATGATGTTGCGAAGTAATCTCGAAACCTACCTTATAAAGAAGAAAGCAGAATAGACCTTCATCTACCTGCCTCTCGTACGTCGAATATCGCCATTCTGTTCCCTAATCAAGTCCCTGAAATAAACATATACCGACTGCAACAAAGCATACCGAATAACAAGCCACGGTATGAGTATAGCCATGTGTAACCTGTATAGCCACTTACTGCGCTCCTGATACCTCACTTTCCATATTGCAAGCATATCATTAATTGAAAGTAACGTTTGCTCTTCGGATTGATTATCTGATCGCTGTTCCAATGTGTAATTCGGTTAACTACCTTATAAATAAAGAAGCAGGATAGGCCATGAACCTATCCTGCAAATGTCTAACAACTATTTAATCGAGTTTGTATTCTTTGTATTGCATGAATTGGTTCAACGCTGGTAACACTACCTTATATAGTACCATTTTAGCTCTTCTGACACTCCGTTTGTTTCGCCCTTTCTCACCATCGGTACCAGGTATTACACCTATTGGATTTAGCCATTGTAGTTGATTGGATTCTGTTACTATGATCGTGAATGATGGATTAGTTAAATTATTAACTATCTGATTGTAGATATCTATGTAATCGTTATAATCATAATGCCCTGCTGTGAGTGCATCCCCGTTTATAAAGTTGCTCCAGTTCTCGTTTAAGACTGAAATGAACTTGCGGTCAAGCTTGTATTCCTTTCCCCAATATCGAAGTGTACCGTAGGTCTGGGCCTGACACCTGGTTGTAATGATGGCAAGCAGTAGCATCACTACAGTTAGTTTAAGAAATTTCATTGTTTCAATATTAATTGTGTTAGAAATAAACCACTTCTCCTAAGACCGGGATATAAACTTTGTATTCAAATCTGTCGGAGTGATCTTCATTGTACATTAGCCTGCTTCCTGTTGCCCCGGTTCGCGATAGGTCAGTCCAGTATTCCGCTGATAACTCTTTAACACCCATAATATATACAGTCCTGTCCACATAGGTTATCCTAAGACTTACCTTACGAACACCGTTGGCGTTGAATATATAACCATTGGTCAATTGGATTTGAGGTTGTGCAGTTTGTTGCTGCTGATAACCGTATTGTTGTTGCTGTGGTTGTGAATAGGTTTGTTGTTGCTGTGGCGGAGTAGAAGGAAGCGGATCGTAATGAATGTAACCACCACTCTGAGCATGTGCCATTGACAATGAGCCAATGAGTAAAGTAAATAAAATAAATTTCTTCATATCGTTTGGGTTTTGTGTATGTAGGTTTTAGCCCTGTCTAACAGACAGGGCTAAAGAAATCATTGATTAGCTTTATATGTATAGGTTGCTGTGACAAGCGTTTGTGAATTGGTAAGTGCCGCCGTGTTAGTAGCCACGACTTTGCCATTTAGCTTTATGGTAACTGTACCTACGTTGTTAGTGGTATAAGGCGGATCCTGAGCAGCACTGACGAAAATGTTAGCCGATTTAGTTGTGTCGGGTATGATGACTTGTGTAGACCAAGTTTGGGTATTTACATCCTGTCCTGCTTGTCCATTAACATCGTAATAGCTAACTACAAAGCTGTTACTCTGTGTAGCGCTGAAATCATACTCAATCACATTAGAGGCTTTAGGTGTTGGATTGCTTTTTTTTGAACAGGCAGTAAGGCATATTATCAATGCCAGTGAAAGGTTTAGAAGTTTCTTCATTATATGAGGTTTGTTTGTATTTACCAATGCAGCCTCATTGGAAAGAATATTAAACACGAAAGCGCAGGACTGAACTCAATTTGCACTTCAGAGGCTCGGCAAAGGGCCCGTACAGCAACAAACAAGTCTTCGCCCTACGCTTGCGCGTGGGCGTTGAACTCGCTTATTCCTACTGTACTTCCATTTTGCCGATTTCTGAAGTAGAACAAACAAAGCTTAACGCTTTATATCTTAATTTATATGTATGGTAGTGGCTATGTTGATGTGTTCCTCCTTTGTTATGGTTGTAAAGTTAATAAACAGTTGTGATACTAAGCGACAGATAGTATCTGTTTCCTCTTTTGGGCACTTACCTTATAAGGAATTTGTTTGAATGTATGGTATTTCAATCGTTCTTCAATGTGTTCGTACATTGCCGAGCAAGAGTTGATAAACCAATCAGTTGCTACGCTGGCCTCGATGTTGACAGTCGTTACCTCTTTAGCAGTAAGCTTGTAAAGTGTTCTCAGAAACTTGGTAGTAATGTCGCTCACCTTGCCAATTAGATGCACCTGCTCAATCCCGAAATGTATTCGCATGAGGTTGTCGGTATGTAGTTCAAGGCGTAGGTATAAAACAGGACTTACGATCTCGTGAATGATACTGCCTATCACCGGTTCTTCTGAGCGTTCAAGCGTAAATCGTAGCTCCTCGTATTCTATTGTTGCCAGTTGTTGTTTGGCATACTTCAGGACTTTGAAGTAGGCAGTCTGAACCTCTTTATTATAAGGTTCGTTCTTAATCTCTGCATTGAGTTGCTGTTTCATGTTGTTGGATTTGATTTGTTAGTGAAAAATATGTTTACACAAAAAGAGCCTGGATGCGACAGCATCCAAGCTCTTTGAAGTGGTTGTTAGAAGTGATTATAGACCATCGTCTATGTAGGTAAACTCAGCAATATGAATGTTCATTACTGCATCGTAGAAGCCCTTAAAGTCAGGTTCAAATTCGCGGTAGGTGCACACCCTGTCAAGTGGGAACGCTTTCATCATTTCCCTGATCTGCGCTTCGTATGGGCAATAGCTGAATGAGTAAGTGATTTCATAATCATATAAGAATGTGCAGTCCAGTCGCCAGTAGAAGTTAGCGTTGATGAAGCTGTGCATGGAGGTTGCACCATCCGTAGAATTGGTTTTTAGATCAATGTCGTAATAGATTTTGATCTGTCCCATAAGCTTTTTAACAGCAGCTATCACCTCGTGATAGGCCGCTTCAACGCAACGGTTCTGCATGCGTTGACTTTCATAGTTCTTACGGGATTGAGCGATCACCCAACGCTTCTTAGCCTTGCGTACCGGATAGTGAGTTTTGATGATGGTGGTTTGATTTTGTTCGTGTTCTTTCATGGTTTGTCGATTAGTTTAGTGAGTAATAGAAGTTTCAAACTTTGGCTCTAAGCGGAATCGGGCAGCATTCTTAGACAGTAAGTAGCGAGCGCAGCGAGTGATTTCTGTAGGAATGGTTTGTGCGCGTTCAACGCACGCTTTGAGCTGAAATGTTGTGAAACTTTTTATTTTTAATTCGACAACCGGAAAGGGGCGTGCATCGGAGCTGCTAATCTCCTTAGGCCTCTCTTATGAAATGTACTGGGGCGGGTATTTATATATTCAGGCCTTATTGGTAATAGTGGGGAGGGGATGAATTTAGAATGGTATGGGGGTTGTTTTGCCCTCTTTTTTACAAGGTACCCTTATAAGTAAAGGGTCGGGAGGGATTCTTATAAACAACAAAAGCTGCACTATGGCAGCTCTGTCAATGCTCGAAATCGAATAAGTAATAAAGCATAGTTAGTATTATTAATTATAGTCAGACACTTACTAACTGGTCTATTACCCCCCTTTTAAGAACTGTCCATGTTAGAATTTCTGGATGAACTCTATTACTTCGTAACCCTTGATCCAGTTCCCGTTATTGTCTTTCTTTACATTACACCTATCGGATAGCAGAACTGCATTTCTTAATAGCTGTATTGTCGGTTTCAAGTCATTCAAGCCAGTTTCAGCGATGCCTTTCTTAAGCAAAGCTTCAATTTCTGCACTGGTGTACTTTGTTTTGGTAAACTCACGTTGGACGTATTTGATAATCGGAATAAGTGCTTTCAGCCCTTTAGCTTCCTCTAATTGTTTTGCAATGCTATCAATGTCGTAATCAAGTGTCTTTGCGCTTTCCAGTCCATAGTTATCTATTACTTTCATCTGTTTAGGATAAGTGCTACGAAGGAATTCTAGATTTAGCTGTAATCCTATACCTGTGTGCCCATACTCCATTATCTCTTTAACTTTCGTAGAAACAAACTCATTTAGCGTTGTTGTAACCGTTTGATCATGATATTGCAATAGTTCGTCATCTGTTACGCTATAGAACACATATTCTGAATCACCATGAACGCTAAAGTGTTGGCTGTTTTTATATTGCGAACGTAAGGATGAACCCGTGCGGTAAAAACCTTTAACCTGCTCTTCATTCACGAAATTGTCGACCATGAAGTGATTAAGTTCCCCATCTGTTTCTCTTAGGAAATACTTGAACCCATTTAATGAAATGATCTCATCTATAAATTTGTTGAAGTATTCAATGTCTGATGTCGGCTGATACTTGGTTATGAACTCATGAAGTGTCTTTTTGTCTTTAAGAATAGAATCAATCTCAGTTCTATTGAAGTTGGTTAACTTGGAATCGTAGTTAGATAAGTGTACTATATCTTTAGTGACAACGATGCTGTCGTCATTAGGCTGTCTGAACCTACCACAAATTTGTATCGCTTCTGTATTAGGGTCGATCATTGTATGCTGAACAGCAATTACATCAGTTACCATGATAATGATAGGATTACATTTATAGTCCTCATAGTCTATATCAACAGCGGAGAAGAATCTGCTGGTTAGGAAATTATATTTTGCAAACTTGTCGTTAATCTTGTCATAAGTATGTTCAATGCCATTGATGCTGAGTTCCCGCGCACTATCTTCAGAGCAGTATACTGCGCAATCGGTAAGCCCTAGTCTTTTTATAATGCTCCTGATTCGTTTGGTTGATTTAAGGAATATGAAGAACTTTCTATCGGTAAGGTCTGTGGCTTCGAAGAAGTCTAAAAGTTGTTTGAGTTGCATCGTTACATTGTTAGTAGTGAAGACATGTATTTCTTCGCTAAAGACGTAGTCGGGCTCAATAGTGAGGTGAGTGAACTCTGTAAAACGTGGATCGCTTGGTATGATCGGTGTTGCTGATACAAACGCTTTGTTATCAAACTTAAAGAATGCATCAATCGGGTCTACTATTGAATCTCTAAAGTCAATGTCCTGAATAGCTTTTTCGCATTCGTCGAACAATAAGAAGTAGTCCTTACACATTGATTCTCCTATCGCCTCTGCGACTTTCCAACAGCTTTCAGGCGTGGTCATGATCTTTTTATAACCTTTCCGATTGTTAAGATAATCTTTTATCATGTCTACGGTGATGCCTTCATACACGCCCTGAACTATCTTGTTCTTCCGTTTCCCTTTATTTATCTTATTGCATTTACCTGTTATGACGGGTACGTTGGGTTCTATGATGATGCTATTCCTAGGAAACTCCAATTCCGAAGTGGTAGCACCACAGCCGGTCACCTTCTTGTGGATAATAGTGTTTGTTGGTAAGCCTTGTGATTTAAATGGTTCGATTTGGTCCAGGAACATTCCTTTTGGAAGCCATTCTGTATGTTGTTTCATGATTGTGTGTGTTTGAAAAGAAGGAGTGGGTATCACCCCACTCCCTTTAGGTGGTTAATTAAACTGTTGCTGGTGTTGATGCTTCATCAGAAGAATCGCCACTTTCAAGTTTCAGAGCTTCATCAATGAGCTCTTGCAGGGTAAACCGAATGGTCACTTGCGCCTTTTGGTACTTTACCAAAAAATCTAACATCTGTTCTGATAACAGAATTGTTTTAAATGGCGTAACACCACGCCCAATTTCAATTTCAGTCCAAACATAATCTAGACCGTCCTTGTCGGTACGTTTAATTAACATGTTGTTAATTCTGTTGCCGTTCCTAAGCAACTCCCAGAAGTAGTTATATTTAACCTTTCTGTTGGGTGTTAGTGGCTCAAAGTGATCCAAAAATGTTGTTGCATCTGCGATGCCATTTTTAAAAAAGTCCTGTGCTGTGATGTTTGATCCAACTCCTAGAGCTGAAGTCAAACTTATATTGCGTTTTCGCATAGAACAAAGGAGCTTAGGGGAAATTTATAGCAAAAAAGAGAAATTGCTGTCAATGAAAAATGACAGCTAAGTAGCTGTCATTTAGGTAGATTAATTTAAAATAAGTTGAATTGACAATATTTAGTGAAAACTAAATTTCCCCAACATCCTTCATCATGATCCGAATTGTCTCACTGGTGATCTTATTATCATTATAGAACCGTATAACTTCATTGTAAGATTCAGGAAAGGCGACTTGTTTCTTAAGCCTTATTGCCTTGAATAACGCGAAGTATTCGAATAGGAATGCTGCAATACTGCGTTTGGAAGTGTATAGCTTATGGTGGATTAGATAATCGCTAACCAGTGTACCTACTATAGCCAATGACTTTGGGTTACTGATCGCGTGTTTCTTATATGTCTTTTGATAGATACTTGTAAAATCTTCGAACTGGGCTTTACCCTTCATCATTTCCAGATAGAAGTCTGTGTTGTACTTCTTATGCTGATCTAGCATATAGGTAACCATGTATTTAAACACTTCATACCTTATGTCTACAGGCAATTCGATATTAGCAACGGTTGCACCGGTAAGCGATTTAAGTTGTCGCTTGTTACTCTGTATAGAGATCACCAAGTCTTCAGGTATATATAACTCGTATTTATAAAAGGTGATTCTGAGGTATCTCACAACATCATCAGCATGCTTGCTGTCGGGTAAGTATTCAACCAGGTCTTCAATTGGCATACTGTCGAAAACTGATTTCTTGGCAAAGAATATTTCATCGGTAGCTCGATCCTCAACCTCTACATACGCTTTATTCTTTCGCATTGCCTTCAAGTGAGCCAGTGAGTCCGCAATAAGGTTCAATAAGAAAACTGCATAGTCATACAAATGATTGTTCCTGTTGTTGTCGATGCTTTGTTGTTCATAATCCTCGTGTAGGAACAATATGATATACAGTAATGAATGCTTATGTTCAATCGGTACATTGCGCCTGTTCAGCATTTCATTAAACGCGCTATCAAAAGAAGCAAACTCCTCTACTGTGGGGAATTGAGTTCCATGCTTACCTCCAAACCAGTGATGCTGTACCTCGGGTTGCCTTGCCCAAAGTTCATCCTGAACATCTCCTGGCCCATCTAACAAGCGATGAGTATGAACCCATTTTAAGAACTCTCTAGTTAAATTTAGGTTGATGTTGTAGTACTGTTGTTCGGGGTTCTGGGTCACGCTTGGCTCTCTTTTTTATAAGGTACGAAGATAAAAAAAGCAGCACAGTTACCCTGTACTGCCCATGATTATGTTAATAGCATTGTAAGTGAGCTAGCAACTTCGAGTTGGTTCGTCTGGCTTTGCTATAATTTTGATGATTGAAATATCTCAAAACGAACTTGTATGGGTAATTAATAATCTGTTTACAAGGTTGGATACATTGAATAACTCTTTGATTTGCTTCTTCTACAACATAATTATCGAATGAGTCTAAATATGTGTTAGTTATTTTGTTCCCATATTGGTGGCCCAAACACTCCGCTATCAATTCATTAGAATAACCTAACCTCTTAGCAATTGTTGCCCAACTGTGTCTTGTAACGTATGTCGTTATATTAGCATCAACCTCACAGTCTGATGCAATATTCCTTAACCATTTGTTAGTTGTTTTAATCCACTGCCGTGATATTGCTTTAGCTTCGATTCCACCAACGTATATATCATTAGGGAATATAGGTAACAGGAATTTGGAGTTGCCCCCTCTGTAATGATTAAGAATACTCATTGCTAATGGTACAAGCTTTATATTTAGCTCTGTACCCGTTTTCTGTCGTTTGTAAGTAATTCGTCCTTTTTCGATGTTTCTTTCAGTTAAGTAGGCCATGTCAATGAAGGACATACCTCTAAGGCCGAAACTCAGAAAGAAATAATTACGAGCATGCCATTTGGGGCTGTCATATTTATACTTGGAGTTATAAATTCTTACAATGTCCTGAATATCTAATGCGCGCTTAGCAGTTCGTTCTGTCTTAATAGTAATATCGACAAACGGATACAATGATCTATCAACTAATTTAGCCTTAATCGACTTATTATATATAGCACGCAAAGACCTGAAATAATTTCCTATTGTGTTTATCTTAGCACCATCCTTTGTAAGTTGCTGTTTGAAGTTATCAAGAAATGTATAGTCGATCTCTTCAATTGTTAGCGATTCGTTGTTACAGAATGCTATTACCCTATTGACAGCAGTTTGATAAATTAACGCATTACCTGTGCGTCTTACATTAATCATATCCTGTATTATCTTTTGGGAGTAGTCCTTGAAGCAAGTTCCCTTTACTTCTACTTTGGTTTCTTTAGGAAGTAACATTTCTTTGAGATTCTCAAATGAATAGTTTCCATCATCCTCAAGCTTTACAATTGCTTTTTGAATTTCGTAGAATCGTTTACTGATTGAGCTATTTAAGATTCCAGCATTGGGATGTGTCTTTTTTATGTTATTTGATTTTGTATCCCATTGGTTCTTTAACACTGACACGCCAAGTGAAATATATTTAACATGTTTATGATCTGTAATCCTAAATAGGATAGTAAAGGTGCCATCTGCTTTGGCTCTTCTTGTGTCTAATATGGTTCTTAGTTTTACCATAACTTTGAGGATTATGGATAGCTAGTTTGTACAAACTATGTACAAACTGAATAAACACTAATGAGGTCTGGAGCCATTATCAAACAACAAAGCCTTTCAGATTACTCTAAAAGGCTTTTTATTATGTGACCTGGGAGAGGATCGAACTCTCGACCCACTGATTAAGAGTCAGTTGCTCTACCGGCTGAGCTACCAAGTCATATTTTTTTATCGGGCTGCAAATAAACGATTTTTTATTGATTTAGCTGTATATTTTAAACTAAAATTGATTCTCCGGATAAATTATACCACATAAATATACAGTTCTTGCTTAAAATTGTTAAT
>Ga0302221_10001468_pt1 | contig 15215 bp, 2 predicted proteins | sample II_Palsa_E2_1_FD_193517 | JGI IMG/M metagenome (GOLD analysis project Ga0302221, IMG submission 193517) | Peat permafrost microbial communities from Stordalen Mire near Abisko, Sweden - II_Palsa_E2_1 | ecosystem: Environmental > Terrestrial > Soil > Palsa > Peat permafrost | place: Sweden... | reverse complement strand
ACTTCTCCTGCGGCTCCTCCCTCCCAACTTGGGTCTTCGGGGACCGCGCCACCTTGATCGGCGATGCGGAACACGTCCACGGCGGTACATTCGCGACGGGTGGTTCTCTCGCCATAGACAACGCCTACGCTGTCAGTTGAATATTACATTCAATCACCTGTATCGTATCATTTCTGTATGGGGATTAGCCTCTGATTTGGTGGCATATAAGGACCCTTGACTTCCTGAACACTTAGAACTTTAGACAATTTCAATATCAATCTTTTACACCCAAGGCACACTTCACCTGATGAATCAGGACCTCTGCTCAACCAACTAACATACGCCCTCTATCTAGCGCTTAGCTCCGTCTTCCCCTTTGCAGAAACACGCAAACCCTCTCCCTAGGAAATCCGCAGACCATTGAGGCTGTATGAAGCGACTCGCAAGCCGCATGATGAACGATTGCTAAAAGTCGTGCGTGCTGCGAATAAGGCGAAGCCGGCCAGGTTCGCATTAGGGGTCCATAGGGCTCCAATCGAACTTGTGAACTAATTCGATTCGTCGAACTTATAAATATTATATGTATTGCTAATAAGCACTTAAAACTAAAAGTTTTTTGCCTTAATATAGCTTTAAAAAGCATATATTATAGTTATAAGTGATAATTGCTAATCTTAAGTATCGTACGGGAATAGCCCCCCCCCCCTAGGGGCTTATGTCAGGTGATTAGAGTGGCGGGGCGCCAAGGAGACTGCTGAATTCTGTCGATTTGGAGGTTTTTAGAGGTTCTCTACTAGTGCTACACGTGACTGGAATAGAGGTATAATTGCCGGGTTTTTGGTAGCTAGACATGCTTTACTCTTAATTATCCGTTTATATATACACACATCACTTAATAATCGTGTATTTGTTGATAGTTTTACAGTTTTGCTCCTATTTCTTAATTTACGCGCGTATTGTGGCGGGGTGAACCGCTAGAGGTCGATTTCTATGCATTTTGGAGGGTTCGGCTAGCATTGCACGTGACTGCAAAAAGGATATATATTCCAGGTTTTTGTACACATCACTTCTAATAACTTTAATTCTTGTACATCATTGTCATTCTCACATATATCACTTTTAATCGATCACTTCTACCTTTAATAATTGTTTTATCCGTTGCTTGTTTGCATTCTACTATTGCTTTATATTTACATATGCGTTTGCTTCTTGCTTTATTGCTTGGTTTCCTAGTATCGTTCTTGTAGGGTTTCTTCTAGCTGAGTTCTGCCCCCCTACAATATACTTTAATTCTTTTCTTTTATTATTGCTTTAGTTTTACATATGCGTTTTGCTTGCTGCTCTATTGCTTGGTTTCCTAGTATTGTTCTTATAGGGTTTCTTCTAGCTAAGGTTTGCCCCTTTATATGTTTTTGGTAAGCGACGCAAAGAGGACTCGATTTGCAGTCAAGGAAGCTTTTACTATATGTACTTAGGGTTCTTGTAAGGCAAAGCTCGGAGGTTTGCGTAGTAAGTGCTATATTAAAGTTTCTTTTCTATTAAGTAGCTAACTAGTTTACTATTGCTAGTTTTGTTTTAGCTAGTTATTTTATTTATATAACTAATTTCCGAACTGTTTCTTGCTAATATAAAGCTAGAATAGCTATAAGGCGGCATATTAGCTTAATTAAGGATAGCTTTAAGTAAAGCTAGCTTAAGGAGGAGGAAAGTGCTATAAGGAGATAAGAGTAAAATAGGATAAAAGTGTTACGGTCCTGCGCTAGCACGTGCAGCGCTACTCCCGATTAAGCTAGGGTCAGCGAACCTAGGATATTTAAGCATGCGGATAGCTTCATGTTTCTTCCTTCCTTAGCTTTGTATAGTTGTAATTGAGACCCTTCTACTTTTGCCTTCCTTTCCAGGCCTTGAAGCTAGCGCTCGTGACAAAAAGGGTTATAAGTTAAAACTATATTAAGCTAGAGCTTTAGCGCTTTTAAACAAGCTAGCACTATCGATTTGCGTTTTAATTTTAACTATTTTAATATTAGGAGTTAAAAAACTATTAGCTTTAGTATAAAGTCTAAAATAGGGAGCTACTAATCGGGAGTCTTTAATTAGTGGAAATAGTATAAGAGTAAGCAAGTTATTAGACTTGAATTAGGAATAAGTAAGACTAGAAGTTAAAATTAAGAAAAGAGCAACTAAAAACTAAAAATACAAGAAAGACAAGATATACAAGTATAAGGAGGCTAAAAAGCCACAAAACTAAGCTATTGCAATGGGTTATATTTTTATTTAGAAAGATATAGCTCCGAGGGAGAGAAGAAGGGAAAAGAAGCTAAAAGTATAACTAAATATTACAAAGGAGTATAAAGAAAGTATAAATGATTAAAATAATCAAAGATGCTTATTAAAGGACCTATTAAGACAATTATTAATTATTCTTATAAAAAGCAACCAATTAACTTTAAAATTAAGCATAGCAATTGCTAATTCCTCCCAAGAAATATAAAAGCTTTAACTTATACTTTAATTAACCTCTTTAAAAGACAAAGCTATTATTTTAATACTTATTTTATATAAAATAAAAGATAACAAGTATATATTAGTCCTTAAATTGCACTTTCCCTTGCTTAAAGCTTAAAAAGCTTTATAATTTAAAAAAAGTAACATCTTAACTTTCTTAAAATAATATAATAATATATATAAAGACTACTAAATCTTTATAGCAACAAAGAGAGAGTATATTATTAGATATATCTCTCTATTATATAAAAACTAAGTAAAAGCTATATTAGAGTATTAAACTAATAATTTAAGCAAATATAATAAAGACAAGTTTTATATAGCTTTAAAGAAGGTATATAAGGAATATAATTAAAAGACTTTTAAAGTTAGTTATAATTTTTTAAATTAAATTATTGCTTAATCTTAAGCTATATATATTACTACTAAAACTTATATTAACTTATTTTATAGAATATTAATAAAACTAGTAAAGAGGAATAAGCTAAATAGTAAGCATTAATATAAAGAGTTTATAAAAGGTTTTCTTTTATAAGTTAAGGATAAAATCTTTAAAGATATTAACTATAAGCTTATTAATATGTTTACTTACAATTATTAAAAGATATACAAGATTGTAATATTTGCATATAAGTATAAGGAGAAGAGACACTACTATAATAAAGCTAATAACCTTAAATACTCTTAACTATGCTAAAAACACTTTAATATAATTATATAACATATAATACTTGTAATAAGCAATAAATACGCTCTTCCATTACCTTTAATTATACTTATATTAGTAGAAGAAATTACTAGAACTAGTAAAGTGTCGAAGGTCCCTATTTTTAGGACAATAAAGCTTAAGAAGCCTACTAGTAAAATCGACTAATTAACAAAAGAATTACAAAAACTCTCAATTTTATCTATTACTTAAAAGGATTTGCAAAAGGCTATTAATGCTTCGATTGCTACTATTATTAACAAGATTTAGTTTATGCTTTTTACAATTAATAACCTTGGGGAAGGATTTAGCAGTTACTATAAGGGAAAAGGGGGTTTTAAGGGATATAGTCGAGGTTAAGGTAATTATTATAGTAAAAGAGGCAAAGGAGCATTTATATTAACTAGTAATAATCGAATTTACTCGGATTTTTAGCAAAATATAGCTTAAGTTAATGCTATATTTTAGTCTTTCGATTAATATTACTTTGCTTGCTTTAAAAGAGACTAGGATAGCGCTATTAATCCTAATTATAAACACATGTATTCGAATAACTATTTACTAATATAAGAGCTTATTAACCTTAAATATATTTATAAATATATATTTAACTAGTGCAAAAGAAAATAGGACTTTAATTAACCTTTTATACCTCTTATATTACAAAATAACTAACGTTAATTTGATCAAATTAAAGCTTACCTTTAAAGGGGGGAATATGATTATAATATAGTAAAACGCTTTGCTAATGCTTAGCGTCTTTAAAATGATATATAACTTAAAAACTAGGAGAGAAACAAGTCTTAAGCCCCTCTTATAATTAGTAACTTGTATAAAAGCCAAAAAATCTTGCGGCGGGATACTAAAAACGCCTTTACTCTTAAAAGCAATTGCGTAAATGTTATAAATAAGGATAGCATCTTTATTAATAATATATATAAAGATATAATATATCTTATATTATTTGTTAATGTTGCTAAATCTTTAAAAGTAAAGGGAAAAGGACTAAAAATTACCCGGGATATTATAAAGCAATAAGCTTAAGCAAAGGAAAAGCTTTTATAAGCAAAAAGCTAGAGATTTGCTACTTTAAAAGTTAAAAGGGATATTAAACCCTTATAAGATATAAACTTTAACTTAGCTTTTAATAAAGAACCGGAACTAGTTAATACTTTATAAAAAGAGCTTATTTTACAATTAAAGAGAGTAACTATTCCGCTTTTATATATGTAAAAAGGGGTAAAAATAATTATTAATGCCCTTAAAACTCCCGATCTTGTAGCCAAAATTTAGCACTAATAGTTAAGGGATAATTAAGCTTATATAACAATTTCAAAAATAGGAAATGCAATAGCTATATATATAACTAAGGAAATCAAGAAAACAACTAAGATAATTACTATAGCTAATAAATTAGAATATATAATATAAAATATAACTTAGCTAGCTTAAGTAATTAGTTATATGCTTTAAGGAAATATAGCTACATTTAACTTTAAGACTCTTATCTCGAAAAAGAGCATTATTATATCCCCTTAACTTCGATTTTTATTATATAGCTTTAGCAAAGAAACAGAATGCTATAATATGCTAAATATTAAAGCTAAATGTAATATATTATTTACAAAGATAGCTAAAAACTTAAGCTATATTATTTATAGCGTTAATACCTTTACTATATTTATAATTATAAGAGACTAATTTGGTTTTGCTAGCATAATTAAGATTAAGATCGAGATTATAAAAGGGGTTAATTGCAAGGATATATTCTTCTTAATTAATAACTTTCTTAAGACTTTATTAAAGATATTATTTATTAGTAAGATGAAAATAGCTATAAACTATAAGGATAATAGCTTGTAAGATAATATGTTTACTAATTTAGAAGACTCGAGAAATGCTTATATAATTATAATTATTTTATTGCTAAAGAGTATTTTTAAGAGGAAAGTCTAGTTTTGGCAAGACTTTTAGCTAAAAATCGAAGAGTTAAATTCGAGTAATAAAAAAGAGGAAGAAAAAGAGGAAAACTAAGGCTTAATACTTTAGCTAAAGAGAATATTAAAGGAATAAAGGTTATTTCGGGGTTTTTAAAGGAGTTTTATAATTTTAAGACTAATGTTACCAATTTTGTTTAGATATAAGAGCTATAAAAAGCGCTTTTATTTTAGCTTTTATAAAGCACTTCTTAGATATAACACGAAAATAAGCAATAAATATTTTAAATACTAATATTTTAAATGCTAAAGTAAAATTATATTATTTAATACTAGCTAGTTTTATCTTTAAAGCTAAGAATAAAGGACTAAATTTTTTAGAGTTTTTATAGTTTTTTGATAAATTAAAGGGGGTATTATTATATTTAAGAGATAAGGATAAAAGCAAAAACATCTTGCGCACAAGTATGCTAAAACAAGTAAAATTAAAGAAAATAGCCATTACACTATAAGACCTTATAAGTGTGCCCTTTACACTTTTAGTAAATAGTATTTATAAACTAAAAGCTAAGAAGGTATAGCTAGTTAATAGGAATAATAAAATAAGAAAAGGGCTTAAAAGACAATTTAATTAATATAAATAATTTAAAGTATAAGATACTCTGCAAGCGCAAGTAAGCAAATATTAAAACTACTTGCTTTTATGCTTTATTATAATATTAAGAGGTTCTCGACTTACCCTTAAGCGATTAGCCGATTTAAATACTAGAGATTAGCTTTAAGAGAAAGAAAGGGCTATATTCGAAGAATTGATAATTAATTGCGAAAGTGCTATTGCGTTTAATTAAAAAGAAGTAAAAAAGATTTCTAAGGATATTAGTCCCCTTATTCTTATTAAGACAATATTGTATAAAGCTTAGCAAGAAAAGAACTTCCCTTGCTTTAAAGCTTTAGTGCTAGTAATAATAAAAATGCTATTAAAATAGCTAAACCGAGGAGTACTAGAAAAATGCAATAAACTTTATAAAAACCCTTAATTCTTAGTTGCAAAGAAACTAGCTAGCACTTATAAACTTATTAACGCGGCAATAAAGATAAATTCTATTATTTTATAAGATGTTAACATACTTTTATTAATAGATAAGTTCTTAGAAGAATTTGCTAAGTGCTAATATGCTTCTTTAATCGATTTCTTCTTTAAATATAATTAATTTACATTAAATGTTAAAAGCAAGGATATAATAGCTTTTATAACCCTTCTTAGCTTACTTAAAATAACTACTCTATTGCAAGGAGCTACTAATTTAGTGGCTTAGTTTATATAAGTAGTAATAATAATCTTAGAAGACTTATTTCCAGCTATAGCTATATTATTTATCAATAATATAAAGGTAAAAGGGCTATATACTAACTATAATAAAGAGCTAAAGCTTTTTAAGATTTGTCGATTTATATTCGAGCATTTATAAAACTTAAATAAAGCTTTAAATCGGATTAAATAAGCTAAAGCTTTTATTAGACTTAAATTATAGTTTTGCTACAATAGCACAAGTATAGTAAGATTTGTATATAGTTTTAGAGAAAGAAGCCCTATTATTACTAAAGTTAGTAAGACTTTAGACTAGCATTAATATAATAATATTATAAAGGCTAAAGTATTCTTAATAATTTATATATATTACAAAATTTAAATCGAAGTATATGCTATAATTGCTAAACTAATTTATTAATTACTTAAGAAAGGAAAGCCCTTTTTATAAGGGGAAAAACAAATTAAAGCAATGCAAACTCTTTAAGAAAAACTTACTACTATGCTATTGCTTTGCAAATTATACTATAACCCTATAAAGCTATAAAGACTTATTATCTTAGCTATTAACGCTAGCTTATTTGGATAAGGAGCAGTTTTAAGCTAATATAATAATAAAGGATATAAGAGGGTTGCTTGGTACAAATCTAGAATATAGAACTAGATTAAACAAAGCTATAATACTATTAAAAAAGAGTATAAAGGGGTTCTTAAAGCTTTATAAAAACTACAATTTTAGCTATATAATATTTATTTTATCCTAGAAATAAATGCAAATATGCTTGTTATTTAGCTAAATCGAGTAGCTACTAACTTCTTTAAAGCTTTAATTACTTGCTAGCTTGTATAAATTAAGTTATTCGACTTCGGGGTATGCTATATAAAGGGTATAAAGCATATTATAGCCGATAAACTATCTTAGTGCCCTTATTATAAAGAGGATTCGAAAGATAACTTAAATATCGATAAATTTATTACATTAAAACTTAATATAATCGGAATTTAACTAGTTATTAAAAGCGAAAAAATAGTAAAGCCTTGCAATATTAAATGCAATACGCGCCTTAATTAGTTAAAGCTTAATTTTAAAAGCAAACCTTATTTTTTAAGCCGCCTTTAAAAGGGGAATTCCCCCTTTTATAACAGCTTTATATTTTAAGCACTTAAGCGAAAAGCAATTCCGAACCACGTGACTAACTACTATAATATTACGCATTACTTTATATTAGTATTCTAAAACGTGACTAATAGTTTTATATTAATTAATCTATTTAATAAAAGCTATTTAAAGTGGTTTTAAGCAATTGCAAGGTATTTAACTATATTAGCTAAGCTTAAAGGCATATTTAAGAGCAAATTTTGCAAATTAAAGAAGGAAGCGCTAAAATATAACATGCGCAATAAGCAATTATAAAAGAATAAGTGCAAATTGTACTTTTTACATTTAATTTTTAATAATTTAGCTTAAAGAACAAAAGTTATAAAAGAGTTATATAATAAAACTAGTTATTCCGGCTAAGAAACCACTTTTGCAAGAGTAGCAAGCAAATATTATTAAAAGGGTTCTTATAATAATATTTACAAATATTACAATTCTTGCAAAGTATACTAATATAAGCATAAGCAACAACTAAAAGAAGCTTTATTCCTTATAAAGGCTGCCCTTCTCTTTTACTATACTAGTATAAATGTTATAAAGTTGCTTAAATATAAGAGCTATAACTATTTAGTAATAGCTAAAGAAACCTTTTTTAAATAGCTAAAGGCTAAACTTATAAAGAACCTTATTAGCAAGAAGATTGCTAAGTTTATTTAAACTAATATAATTTGTTAATATAGTTTATTTAGAAAATGTAAGGTTAATAATAGTGCTAAATTTAAAAGTATTATAATTAAAAAGCTTTAAAAGCTAAAGATTTATAAGATTATAATCTTTATATATAATATAAAGGCTAATAAAATAGTAAAGCGTGGATATTAGCTAATTATATTAGCTTTAATTGCTTTAAATATAAGAGGGAAGAAATTATAAGTAGACTTTTACTTTAAGTGCTTTTTGTAAATAAAACTATTATATACAAGCTTATAAGTTTTATTCCTTTTTATATAGTTTATAGCAAAAAAGCAATACTTTTAATAAAAACTTATTACCTTATATAAAAGACTCTTAAATAGGACAAAGTCTATAATTGATTAACCTTATTATAGCTTTATATATAACAACTTTAGATGTGTGATAAAGATATTAAAGAGTTTAAGTTATAAAAGACTCGACAATGTGCTAAAGGCAAAGCAAACTTTAATATTAAGCACTAAATTTGTAAAAAACTAATTTAAGCTAAAGATCTTATTTTAGTATATAATATTAAGAATATTAATTAAGACAAGTCTAAAGATATTAAGCTTTTATATTAGTAGTTAAAGCTATATAAAGTTAAAGAGGCAAATTAGCTAAAAGGAACTTATATATTAAAAGAATTAAATAAGACTTTCTTATGCTGCATATATACAAGAAACCGATTAAAGTAGTTTATTAAGAGAGATTAGTACTAATATTCTTATAAGGATAAAGTACTAGAGCTCGCTTTTAAAGAATTCGAATTCCGGACTAATATTAAACTAAAAGAGGAAGCTATTACAAAGTTTTATGCTAAGATTACTTAAAAAATCGAAAAAGATACTAGAATTGTTATATAAGTCCCGGAACTCCTTAAATTTAAGAAAGGGAAGTATATCCGTTTTAATAATAACTAAAATAAAGCTAAGTTAGCAAGTAAAGATAAGGACTAAGAGTAAAAGTTATTATTAATTATAAATATATAGTTATTAGTGCTTAAACTTCGATTTATATATATCTTAAAATATAAGAATAACTTAGAAATGATTATATAACTTAAAACTAGACTTTACTTAAGCTAAGACTTAATTAAAAATTGCAATTTGCAAATGCAATTAATTAGCAAAAGCTAGTAAAAGCAGCAAATAGTATTAAAGCTTTACTAAAAGCATCGATTATAGGATAATAATAAAACTAGAAAACTAATAATAACAAAAATATTAGATAAAGCCTTTTATTTAAAAAACCCCCGGCATTCCTTTCTTATTTTAGCTTTTAGTTGCTTTTTGCTTTTTGCTTTTTGCTTTTAATTATTAAAACGGTTTTTACTCATTTTACTTTATTATATAAGAAGTTTCTTATATTATATGTGAAATTTTTATTACTTTTAACTTATACTCGCATTTCTTTTGCTAAAAACTCTTATTTATCTTACTTGTATTGCTCGGGACAAGCAATAAATATAAGAGGGATAAGGCTAACTTATACTTGCTTTTTATATTCCTTTTACCCTTAAAACCCTTTAATTTGTTTTTTTGATTTAATTAAGTTTTTAAAACTATGCATATTTGCTTTAAAACCCTTTATTTCCTAGTATTATAATTGCTTTTTCTCTTTAAACAAATATATTATAAAAGACTTTTTTTGTATATAGCACTAACTTACTTTTACTTTTATATAATAAAGGACTTGCACTTTAAAGAAGAGACTTTTTCCTTAATTTTTCTTCTTATTTTACACATTTAAAAGCTTATAGCATTTAAAACTTTACTTTTAGTTATAAACTAGTCAATTTTATAAAGTAGTAAACATTTACCCCTATTAAACTTATATAACTTTACATTTATACTTTATAACTTTATAACTTACTTATATATTTTACACTTTGCAAGAATATCGAATTCTTTATAAAATGCAAGAAAATAAAGCCAAAATCTCGAGCGCAAAGCAAATCCCTGCTAAAAAAGCTAAAAACAAAGAGCTCTTAGTTGCATGCTATGCATTTGCACTTTATAAACTTATAAAGCTGCAAATTGCTAATACTAAAGTTATAAGTTTAGCGCAAGCTTTAAATGTTATTAAGAGCCTCTTAGATAAAGAGAAAGCTATTGCAATTATAACGTTTAATATTATATTATTATAAAGTAAAGATAAGGTAAAAGATATAATTATAAGCTAAAAGGATATTGTTTAAAATAGAGAAGCTTTCGGATTAAAAGGAGACGCTTTAATAGTATATAACATTTAAAATAAAGCATTTATCGAAGCTATAAAGGATATAAAAAAGCTAAAGCTATTTCTTGCAAAGTTTTAGCTAGCTTTATTAAAATTATAAACCGGAAAAACTCTTTTTAAGCGCAAGCTTTTAGCAAATTTATCTAATAAGAATACTTTTAGCATAATAAGAATATATATAGCAACTTAAATGTGCTATTTAAATCGAAAATCGAGCTATATAAAGCTATTAAGTTGCTTAATATAATAACTTTAAAGCGTGCTTGCAAGGCTTCGGTTTATACTTAATTAGCACTTACTACTAATAATGTTAAAGCTACTTTAAACTATTTAAGGGACTTAGCAAATAACTAATAGCTAGAAATCGATAAATTGTAAGCTATTAAGCTTAATTAGCTAAGCTTTATATTTAAAGAATCTAAAGTCCTAATTAAAGGAACTTATACTAATAAACTATTTCTTGCCTTTATAAACAAGCTTATAAACTAGAAAGCAGTTGTAATCAATGCATTAAAAGCCCTTATACTTATACTTGCACTTGCTATAGAAAGACTTGCTAAATAAGGACAAGAAGAGGTAATATATAAAGCTATTTAGGACTTAGCTATTAAACTTAGCATAAAAGAGAATAAAGTCAATTTCGATAAGTTTTTATATAAAAGAACCAATATTATTAATAATCTCCCGGACTTTAAAATAGTTATAACCCTAGCATTAAAGCTAGCAAATGATATAAAAGCTAGTAATGTAGACCCCCCGGCAGCTAGCACTTTTATTAGTATATAAATCGAAGCTTTAGCTATAAAAGGAGCTAAGAAAGCTGCTTTTAAATATAGTATTTACTCTAATTTTAGTTCCGATAATAAGGAATAGCCTTTACCCTTTAACAAAAGGCTTAAAATAAAGGGTTTCAGCAAAAAGAAAGCTATATTTAAGGGAAAGAAACCTATTTTCTATAAACTAGTCGAGATCAAGGAATATTGTTATATAATAAATAATTTATAAAAAGGGGATATAGCTTTATAGTTAAATTTAAACTTTAATAGCTAATGCTTTCCTTTAAAGGCTATTATATTAAGATAGTATTATAAACTTAAACTATATAAAATCCCTTGCTTAAAGCATTTTAAAGAGCTTATATACTTTCTTTTTATATAATTTATTTAAGACGCAAATAGTATACTAAAAAGGATATTACAAGTTTATAGTATTATTAAGGATAAAACTAGTTTTTAACTTGCTTAAGTCTATTTAAATATACAAAAACTCTTTTTAAATATGCTTATAGTTGCAAATTATATCAAATAACATTTTATTAAAAATTGATTCCGGCTTAAAAGACAAATAATAAGCCTTATATTAACCTTACTAGTCGATTTGCTTATCAAAGGTGTAAAAGTACTAAAATAGCACTTTATATAAGTAAAAAAGGGTAAAATTTTAGACTTACTAATTAATAAAATCGAAATATTACATTTCCATATTTGTTATAATGCAAAGAGACTAAATAATATTATGCTAAACGGTTATTTCTCTCTTACTATACAATTACTTTAAGCAAACCCTCTAATTTAGCTATAATTTTATAAAATGCTACCCGGTAACTTTATCTTTTTAGTTATATACCCTTAACTTATCTAATATTATAATAAAGACTTTATAATATTACAATTTTATAAAAGGGATATTAGAAGATTTAAGACTATCACCTCTCTTTATACTAAAACCCTCTTAGCTAATAATAAACAAGAAATCGGGTACTTAATCTTAAAGGACTTGGGTCCTTTTAATGCTTTTATAATATATACTTTCTAAAATTGGAGATATATTAATTTATTTATTTAAAGCAATAAAAGGAAAGCCTTTAATAATTTTATAAAGGACAAAGAAGACTAAATAGTAATTATTATACTAAAAGTATATAATATATACATTTATTATTTAAGGGTTTTTGTTACTTACCCCTTTTTTAGCAAAATAAAGCTTTTATAACCTCGAATTTCACTTTTAATTAGCTTGATTTTAGTCGGATTTAATAGTATAATTAATACAAGAATCTTATATAATATTATTAAAACTTTATATAATACTTAGCGTGTTTTTATAAAGGGTTATTTTAGGGATATAAATAATAATAAGTCTTTTATTAAAAGCATTTAGCTAAAAGGTATAAAAGCTTTATATAATATAATCTAATATTTAAAGCGCTTTAATTACCCGGTAATACGCGTAAAGATAAAGAAATAGCTAGCATATAGCAATATGCAAGCTAATAAGGTAATATATCTTGCTTAGTAAAAGGAAGCTATAAAGTAGGTTAAAATTGCGTTTAAGTACTTGTAAGAGGACAAAATTGCTATATTTCTTAGGAATAAGTTATACTTTAAGTGCAAACAAGAAGGATTAGAGGTCCTTGCTAGAGATAACAAGGAATACTAAGTAATATCGGATAATAATAAGGTAAAAAACGAGGGATAAGTTACTTTTATTGCTTAAGGACAAGTAATAAATATAAGAGGGACAAGTGTGGCGGGGCGCTAAGGAGACTGCTAAATTCTATCGATTTTAGAGGTTTTTAAAAGTTCTTTACTAGTGCTACACGTGACTGGAATAGAGGTATAATTGCTAGGTTTTTTGTAGCTAGATATGCTTTACTTTTAATTATCCGTTTATATATATATATATATATCACTTAATAATTGTGTATTTGTTACTAGTTTTACAGTTTTGCTCCTATTTCCTAATTCACGCGTGTATGCTTTAGTTCTTTTCTTTTATTATTGCTTTAGTTTTACATATGCGTTCTACTTGCTTCTCCATTGCTTGGTTTCCTGGTATTGTTCCTGTAGGGTTTCTTCTAGCTGAGGTCCGTCCCCCTACATTAGGTGCAGGGGTGCCTGCCCTATATATAGGGGCTCTTGCCCACACCAATTCCAAAAATCAGAGTGTTTCCAAACAATGTCTTCACATTTGCGACAAAAGCTCTAGTCACTTGTTATAGTGTAAAATCAACGACAATTATTATTTTTAAGAGAGCTTGAGTTTGATATATTAACCGATAAAGAGACGTGTCTAGTGCTAAAGTAGAGAGCATCCTTTTAAAGGTTAGTATATCTTCATTCTTAGGGCATGCCAAAGAGAATTAGATTATTACAAATAAGGTTTAGTAGGAAAATTTTCTTAGTTTAATCGCTTACATTACTATTTTAGGCATAAACTTTTCTTATATGCTTATATGTAATTTAAGTTACAAGAATTCGATCGATTCGAAAAGATTCGATAAGAGCTCTAAGGATACTATTATAAGCTTATACTTAGTTATATTTTTATAAAACCAAGTTTTTATAATTAATATGCCAAGTATAATAATTAGTAGTAATATAGCTTTCTTGTCTAAAAAAATCCACTTAATTACTATTATAAAAGGACGATTTTAAAGCACTTTTATATATATATCTTTAATCCCGATTAGGACTATTACCTCCTCTTTAGCAAGGCAAGCAATCCTAGCTCCTTTTTATTTATATTATATATCTGATTTTAATAGCAAATGTTTATAAACTCAAGTGCTAAGTGATATCTGTTTTCAAACTAGTTATATAAGCTCTTCTTAGTGTGTATATCGACGTAGTAAGAAGCAATTAGTTTCGTTTTAATTATATGCAATTCGGGGGTAATGTTACAAGCGCTAGATTCGGGGCCTAGAAGGTAAGGGTCGAATGGTCTTAATTACAACTATTTAAAGCTAAGGAAGGAAATAAGAAGCATAAAGCTATTTGTATGCCTAAATATCCTAGGTTCACCAACCTAGTCTTATTGGGAATAGCGCTACACGTGCTAGCGCTAGAACTATAACAAGTATCTTATAGCTATAGCTAAAACTATTTCTAAAAAGGAATTGACTTTTGCTCTTGATTTTGGAAATATATAATCCAATTATATATTATTTGCTTTATAGCCCCCTTGGTGTCGTTAATAGCTTAACTAATATAATAATAAATTGGAGCTTTGTATTAATCAAGGCATAAGATCTTATTTTAGCCTCTATTTTGCTTTTTTCCCTTTAATCCCTTCCTTTTCTTCTTATAATTTTAAGCTTTTTAAAGGGTCCCCGAATTCCTAATATTAAATAAGCGCGCTATAAGAATAAACTCCTCCTTTAAATGCTTGTATAGTTATACAAGGGCTTATTATCGCTTTTTTTCTTTTCTCTAGTAAGTCGCGCTAATGTGTGTTTTTAAAGAGTAATGCAAGTCTTGCTATATTTAAAGATTTTGGTCAAAAGTTGCAATAATTGATTGATTTTTTTTCTCGAGTAACGCGGTATAAATTTAAAAATCGCATTACGACGGCGGACAAACCGATTTCCTCGACTAAGGGTAGGGCCCCTTAGGAGTGCGCACGGCCTACTATTAGAAGTTTTGGGTCTGCCCAGTCGCTAAACTCGCCCCTTTCTCGAAAATCACAGTCTACCCAAAGAAAAATCTAAGCAAAAGCTGCTTAAGGAATAAAAAACCTCCGAAACTCATCTCAATACCATCACTTCCTCGCAATTGGTAGCATCAAGGTCGTCCCTCTGGATGCCAGGTCGGAGCGTCTCCCCATCTATCTGTCGTCAACCCTGCGCTCCCCGGGTGTTTGAACCCCGCTTCCAACTGCCTCTCGTAGCTGACTTTCCTCAGTCTGTGATTCTCACCCGCGGTC
>Ga0302221_10001467_pt1 | contig 15216 bp, 5 predicted proteins | sample II_Palsa_E2_1_FD_193517 | JGI IMG/M metagenome (GOLD analysis project Ga0302221, IMG submission 193517) | Peat permafrost microbial communities from Stordalen Mire near Abisko, Sweden - II_Palsa_E2_1 | ecosystem: Environmental > Terrestrial > Soil > Palsa > Peat permafrost | place: Sweden... | reverse complement strand
CTCTTTAGCTTTAGATCTTCAATAGAACTGCCTCTTGCTCTCCTGATTATCTATTACACCTGTGCATATTATAAGTAAGGGTGACCACTAAGGGGCTAGCAGATTGAGTTCGTGACAATTTATTAAATTCGCTTAATTTTTCTTATATATTTAAAAAAAAGCTATATATTTTAATTTTATTATCTTTTATTTACTTTATTATACTCTTTATATAATTACACTTAATATTTAAAAAAAAGTCGGTTTTATAAAGAAATATATAAGACTTTTTAAAAAGATTAAACATTGGCTTATATATAACATTTTTAGAATTGTCGTTTATAAACTTAATATATTAATTTTAAAACTCTTTTTATTCCACTCTATTAATATATTATTTTTAAAGATAGTAATTTCTATATATTTAATAATAACTTATTTAAATTAATAGTCTCTTACTTTATTTAATCAATTAAAACTTAGAATTCAAAAGGCTCTTTAATAAAATATATATATCAATCAAGAATATTTAAAGTAATAATAAAGAGGTCTACGATTTATATTCTTTTATCTTAATACTTAATTATTAAAATAAGAATAATTGTTTATATATTATATTAAGACTTTATTCATTTATTAAAAGAAAGACTTTAAGTAATAATTAAGATTAAGAAAAGAGTATTACGTGATAAATTTTAATTAAACGAAGTCTCTTTTAATAATAAAGTCTTTTAAAGATAAATATATATTAAAAGTCTATTAATACAATAATAATAATTTAATAAATCTTTATAACTTCTTTAAATACGAGATTAATAACGCTCGCTTTTAATATTCAATTATATATACGAAGTATATAATAAAGTATATAATATTAATATAATAATCGTATTATATTAATTATTAATAAACGAATAAGAGTGTATAAAGCCTTTAATATAAATGTAAAAAAATAAAGAGTATTATATTGATTAAAACTTAAATTATCTTTTAAAACTATAAAATATAAAGATATATTTAAAAAAAAAGATATTATAATATTAAAGAATGTTTTAAATCTTAATAAAATATATAATATAAATTGAATTATAATAGATTTACTTTATAAAACTTTATAACTTATTGTTTATATCTCTCTCTCTTTATTTAAAATAAGTAAATAATAGAACTCTTTCGATATATATTTTTTAATAATATAAAACTATTATAAATACTTATTAAGTCTTTAATTAAAAAGTGAATAATTAAAAGAAGATAAACGGGAATATTTAAATCATAATAAATATAAGACTTATATTACTTAGATTTATATATTCTCTTTAACTTCAAATTATAAAGCGTTATAATAATTGTCTTAATATTTATAAGTTTAAATAATCTTATTATTAAAAGGTAAAAGTTGATAAAAGGCTTGTTTTAAAATATAATTTAATTAAACAAATTATAAACTATGTCAACTCTTTAAAGAAATATATAATAATTGACTTCAGTTTATATATATATTAATAAAAGCGAGAAATAAAAAAGTAACTCGATTTGATAATTTAAGATAAATTAAATACTTTTTATATAAAAGTTTTAATAATATAAAAAGCAGTAAATTCTTTAATAATATTATATAATCTTTTATTCACTATTTACTTTTTCTTTTATATTTATACTCTTTATTATAAAAAGATCTTTTGATTATATATTTTATATTAAATTGTCGAAGTATTAAAATAATAATCTTATTACTCTTTATTATTATATTACTCTTATTAATTATTATAATAAAGATCTTTTATTAAAGAGAAGCTTTAAGAGATAATTAATTATAAGCGAACTTAATATAATATATATTAAGTTATTAAAGAAGTTAAAGATTATATTATAATTATATTTATAAATAATTTAAAATCGATTAAAAAGATTAAGAATAAAGAGTATTTCAGATTATATTTTATATTTAAAGAATCTGAAAATATTATCTTAAAAAATAATTTTATTATTAATCTTTAAGATTAATCTTTAAAATCGAAATTAAATAATATAATTTAAAAAGTATAAGAAGTATTAAAAAAACTATCTTTAAATTAATAATAATTAATAATAATTAATTATATATTAATTTAAAGTTTAAAATGGGTTTAATACTCTTATTTTTATTTACTTTATATAGAGTATAAATAATTATAAATACTTATTCTAGTTTTAATTATTCATTAAGTTTTAAAAACCGTTCTTTTAATATAATATTTAAAGTTTTATATTCTCGACAATTATAATATTATTAGTTTTATATAATTATAGACTATAATGAACTTTAACTTATTTAAGTCGAATAAATTTAAAAAAAAACTCTATTTAATTATTACTTTTATTATTATAATAAACTATATTAATTTATAAACGTCTTGAAATTCTATTTATAATTAATAATCGAATTAAGAATTCTCTTTTAAATAATATATAGTCTCTTATTAAAATATTTATAAAGAATATAAATACTTTCCTTTTATTAATAACTTTTAAAACTCGGCTTTATTTTATAAATATAATTATATAATAGACTTTATTAATTTTCTATTTATAATATTTAAAAAAAAGAAATAAATTTTAAGTTATAATTAAAACAATGAAAATTAAATTAATAAACATTTCTTTAATATTTAAAACTATCTTTTAAATTACTTTTATATATTAAAATAATTTATTTAAGATATTTTTTAAGAGCTAATAAGTTTAAAAGACTAAGAAAAGACTTTTTATTTTATAATATTTACTTTAACGGAAAATATTAAATTTAAAAGTTTAAATACTTTTATATAATAAATATTTAATTTAAAGTCTTATTTAAGTCTCTTATATATTTAAACTTTATTAATATAATTAATAAAGTTAAATAAAGTTAAAATATATTTCAATTCAATAATTAATTCGTTTAATATTATCATCGTTTTTAATATATACTCTTAATATTAAAATCTGACTTTAAATAAATAAAATAAAGAAATTCAGTCTTTTATTTAATAAATTCAATCTTATTATCACGAATTTATAATTCTTTATTTAATTTATAAGTCAAATTAAATATATTCGTCTTTAATATTTATAATTATTAAGATTTATATTTAAGAATATAATATTAAATTTAAAAGTTTATAATATTAAAAGAAGTAATAAAAGCTTTTTTAAATATATATAAAATAATATTAAAACGTAATATAATACAACAATGTATTTTATATTAAGTTTAAAAGAGTTTATTATTTCAATTATAACTTTTAATTAAATTAATAATAATAATAAAATAGAAATTATAAATTAATCGCTTTTAATATAATAAAGATATTTTATTTTAATTTAAGATCTGTTTTTCAATTTTAAAGTTATTAATTTTAAAGTCTTTTAAAAAAAAATCTATATAGTTTTATTAATATTTATATCTTTAAAATAACTTATATATTACTTTTATTTTATTATATATATAGAATTATTCTTTTAAATTTATTATTTAAATTAAATAAATTAAAGAAGTTTAATCTTTATAAAGTTCTCTTTTTATAATATTCTAACCTTTTTAAGAAATTGTTTTAAGTTTCGAATATAATAAATAAAATATTTATTTTTAAAAATAAATAAATATTTTAATTCTTTTATATATTACAATATTTATTTTATTTAAATGACGTTAAGAGATTATTGAATTGCTTTTATTACTTTATAATAAGTTAATAAACTATATAAAGTATAGAAATTAATTTAATAATCTTTTAAGTTTTATTATTATATTCGCTTTATTAATCTTAAGATTTCAAATCGATTTTATTATTTAATAATCTTATTTATATTTTAAACAATATTATTTATAAGCGATAACGACTATTATAACGTTTTATAACTCGAAATTAAAGAAAGTATATATATTAAAATAATATAAGTCTTATATTTATTATAATTAAAGTATTTTAAATTAAGATAAAAATTAAATCTAATTATTTTAATTCGGAATTAATAAACAACGATTAAAAGAATATATTCTATATAACTCTTTAATTCTATTATATCTTTTAATTAATTTTAATTAAGATATTATTATATTAACGTTATATATTATTATATACTTTATATATATAATGAATTAAATTAATTAAAAGCTTGATAAAAATTAAAACTTTTAATTCCTTTTTATCAATTGACTTTTTGAGTTTAATAGCGCTTTAAAAAACATATTATAATATTAAATAAATATTCTATTATAATTTCTCAAACTTATAATATTATTAACTTTAAGACTTTATATTTAATATATTAATAAGAGAGATAAGTCTATTTAAACTTTAAGATCGCTTGAAATTTATTATATAATTTTTTTTCTTTTTTTAATCTCAATTATTACTTCTTAATCTTAAAATTTTAAAAGTAAGACTAAGTTTATAATCAGTTAATAATTAGTTTAAATAAGAGTTAATATTATAATATAGATTTAAATAAGTATTATAAAACAGAACTCATTTAATATTAATTATAAATATATTTTAAAAGATAAAAGTTATCTGATTTTCCTTTTATATTCTTTATATATTAAAATTCTTTCTTTTATTACTTTTATATATAAATTAATTACTTTATTTCTTTAATATTAAAAGAATTAATCTTTATAAGATATAAGAAAAATAATAATCTTTATTTCTTTTTATAAGTAATTCTTTTAAAATAAATAAGACTTTATAAAATTAATATTTAAATATTATAAAAGCATTTAAAAAGCTATATATAAGAAATAAATCGACGAATATAAGACTTTCTTTTAAATTATAAATTTATTTAAAATAAAGTTATATAATATTAAAGTAATATTCTTTTAATAACCTTTTTTATAATATAAGATAAACTGTTTTAAAAAGTATAAAATATGATTTATAAGCCTTTAAAGGCCTTATTAATATCAGATATATATAGCCTCTCTTATTATAAATTTATTGCTTTATAATTTTATATATTTTAAGACTAAATTTAATAATTATCTTTAAAACTATTTTTAAATTTAAAAAGAGGCTTTTTATAATCTTATTTAAAATTTTATTCTTTGTCTTCTTCTTTTTATATTTACTTTAAGATATTATTATAATTATTTAAGTAAAATAATATAATAATAAGAGAAGATTATAAATAAAGACAATAAGAAGTAATATAAGCTTTATTACTTATAATTATTAATAATAATTAAAGATATTTTTAATTACTTCTTTAATCAATAATAATAATAAACGCTTAAATATATATTATCTTATTATATTAATAAGACGAGAGACTATTTCATAAGAATTAAAATAATAATAAAAAGCTTTTTTAATAATTAATTCGTTTATATATAAGATCTTAAATAAAAGTTTATATATATTAATAACAGCTTATCTTTAAGAAAGTAATTATAATTATAGTCATTATATTTTATAAATGAAATTGAGTTTATAATAAAAGATAATAAAGTGTAAATAAAAGTATTAAATTGTAATAAAAATAAAAAGTTGAAATAAAAAGGAATTTCTACTTTTTATATCTTTAAATAAGTTTATTTCTATTTTATTATTAAGATTTTATCGTGGCGATATAAGAGATAACTTAATAAACTATTTAAAGGTTTAATATTACGTCTTTAATAAAATACTTTAATATAAAACTAATTTTAAAGACTTCTTTTTATTTAATCCTTTAATTTATTTTTAAGTATATAAACTTTTAATTATTATAAAAGTATTGAAAATTCAGATTAAAAGCTTTTATTTATAAATATAAATAGTGAAAAACTATTTTATAATATTATATAATTTAAATAATAAGTAAATATAAATTAAATTTAAGCGGTTTTATAATATCACTTTAATAAAATATATTTATTCTTTTAATATGAACTATTGATAATAATTATAAATGAAAAAGGATTAAAGAAATAAAGTTTTTAAAATATTAAGTATTTATTTAAAATAGACTTTTTATTTAAGTCTTAAAGAGATTTAAATATATAAAAAGAATAAATAATTATTTATTCTTACTTTTTAATTACTTTCTTTATTATAATCTCATCACTTTATCTTTAATATAAATTAAGAATTTATTATTAAAACAGAGTTTAAAATAAACAAATTGTTTTTTAAAGTGAGATATTAAAGAATTATAAATATAAGTCTATATATTAATTATATAAAAAGTTTATAAAATAATATATTTAAGTATAAATATAAAGATATAAATAAAAGAAGGCTTAAAAGCTTTAAGAATATTAATTTATAATTAATTTATTTATAAGCTTTATACGAATAGATTTAAAATTAATTATTTTTTAATATTATAATAAAGCTGAAGTCAAGTAGAAGTCAAGTGACTAGCGAAGTCAAGTGACTGACTAGTGAAGGATAAAACACTCGTTCTTTTCCTTTCGTTTTAATAACAATACATAAATATATATGCTTTTTACCCACTTTATTACTTGACTTTTGATTTATATTTTGAGGTCTATTAAAATAAATATAAAGAATTAGTTTCTAAGGCTTTATATAATCGATTTTATTTATCTCCTCTTTAAATAGCCTTGTTTTTATCTTTACTCTTATTCGATATTCTTACTCTCGATATATATTGAGCTTTTTACCCTTTTATATATTTATTTAATGACTTATATAAAGAATAAACAGCTTTAAAAACGAATTCTAAGTGAAGAAAGTTGATGATATATTGTATTACCGTGAGTTAAACTATATTATTAACTCGGTTAAATATTATATCACTGTGAACTGATTTATTTGACTTATTTTTACTTTATAAACACTCTTTATAAATATTCGAAATTGATCAATATCTTTATTACGACTACTCTTATAAAAGAGGATTAATGATATATTATATTACCGCGAGCTGAATTATATTATTAACTCGGTTAAGTATTATATTATTATAAGTTAACTCATCTTAACGTATCTTTTATTTTATATATAAATTAATACTCAGAGACTTATATTTGTTAATAAACGAAATGTAATAAAGACATCACAATATTTTTACTATGATTACTCTTATAAAAGAGGGTTAATAATATGTTATATCACTGTGAATTAAATTATATTATTAACTTGATTAGATATTATATTATTATAAGTTAACTTACTTCAACTTATCTTTTATTTTATATATAAACTAATATTCAAATAGAATTACAAGTTTATTAATCCGTATTTATTAATAAATAAAGCGCAGTAATAATATCTTACTTACGTTTATAAAGAGCTATTTAATTAGTCCTTTTTTATTAATAAATAAGATTTTAATATAATAGTAATTTATAAAAGGATATGACATTTACGACTGAAGGAATTATAAGCTTTTAATGAATAATAGATTAAAGATTCAAATAAGAAGAAGATATTAAAGTATTAAAAAACTCTATAAGAGACTATTATAAAAGGCGTAAGACTTTCGGGGTTTTACTATTATTATAATCTATTTAATAAAATATAAAAAAGAGAGATGTTATAAACGCCAGGTTTTATTAATAATACTTAATGTTTAATGACTGAGAGACGGTATTAAGCGCTTTAAATAAAGTATTTAAAAGGAAATTTAATAATTTATTCTTTTTTTTAAAAGTATAAAGAGATATAATTATATTTAATAAAGACTAATATCACTTCTTTTCATTTATTTTGATTTTTGATTTTACTTAAATAAGAATTTATATATAAGCTTTAATAGCTTTGATTTTTAATTCTTGAAAATTATCATTATTATTTTATACTTTCATTTATTACTATTGTTATATTAATTAAAGTAAGATATATGACTTTATTACTTAAATTCAATATTTGATAATAATTATTATATTAAGATTCGGTTCCTTTTAATAGAGAAAACAGATGGCTAAATCACTTAAAAGAGTTTATTAATCTTTTAAAAAAGAATGAATAAAATCTCTTGAGCCTTTTCCTCACTAATTATAAGCTTTATTAAAACCCGTTATGACTATAATGAGAATAGTCTTTTATCACTTAATATTAGTCTCAAAAGGATATAATAGTTTATTCTTTAATAAAAAAGAGATTATTGCCTTTTTTAAGACTTTAAATAAATATTTTAAAGATTATAAAATCAATGATGATATTAAAAAGAAAGAACGAGTTATTGAGTACTTTATTAAATAATATTAAAAGGACATTGAAAGGCTGTTTAAATATTAAGATTCTAACGTTAATTGACTAGACTTTCAAAAAGTCTTACTTTAAGAATATTAATATTTTAATTCAAATTAATTGCTATATATTATTAATTATCTCAAAAAGTATATAAAAGACTTTAAAGTATTAATCGACTTTAATATTGTCACTTAAAGTCAAATTTACGACTATTATAAAAGATTTTATAAAATTGAAATCAAATATAAAGATAATAATAATATTATAAAAAAGGCTTTGATTTTTAAGTTTTTTTATAAACTGCTTTAAAATCTAAGAGTTAAAACAATGAAGTTTAACGTTAAAATAAAGAAATTTGATTTAAATGATATAAAGACTTTTAAAGAGATTTATAAAGATGTAAAGAATAGCTGTATTATATTAAAAGACATAAATGACTTAGTTTAAAAATAAGAAATAGCCGAATTATTAACAGGGTTTAAGAACTTAAACTTAGACTTTATAAATAATAAGCTGTCAATAAAGACTGTGATATATAAAGAGAAACTATTAAAGTAATAAAGAAGAGAACTTAAGTTAATTTTATTTTTTATTCAAACTATTATTATATTAAAAACTAATAAGCGAATAATAAATAAAGACATTAATGAGATCATAAAAGGTCTTAATAGACTATATATTTTATAAACGGTTATAAAGCAAGCTTTTTAAAGGAATAAAATAACGGACGTCAATTAAACTTTTATAAACGTGAATTTAAACGAAGACAATAAAGATACCACTTTTAAAGTCAATTATAAAAACTTTCCAATCTATAAAAAAGACTAAGGAAACAATGAAATCTATAAGTAATATAAGAATATTCAAGTTAAAGACATAAGACTATAAGCACTTCATTAATATATAAATCAGTATTATAATTATAAAATATTTATTAAAAAAGAAATAATTTATAAATCAGACGATAGAAATTATATTTATATTAGCCCTTAGAATTTAAATAAACCGTCACTCTTAATATAATTCAATAAAGACACTTTACGGCGTAATTAAATCATTATATAAGTTATTAATATTAAATATAATTATATATTAAAACGACGAGAGTAAGTATTATATAAGAAAGCTAAGAGTCGGTTAATAGCGTAGAAAAGTAAAGATAAAAGCATTATTAAAAACTTAAAAGTTTTTAAAGACGAGAGTTATAATATTTTTAACTTATTAAATAAAACTGATATTTTAAAAGAGAAGTATATTTAAATATAAGGAATAATCGCTTAAAAAGTAAAAATCGAGTTTATTAAGACTAAATCATTAAAAAGAGCTTTAAAGAGAGACGCTCTTTATAATAAAGACTAAACGCTTTAAGAAAGACTATAATAATAAGCGTTTTATAAAAAGATAAAAGGACTTTAAATAAAAATAATTTAATTTTAAAATAATACGAATTCTCAATTATTAGAATTAAAATTAAAAGTTAAGTTTAAAGAATAAAAAGTCATTAAAATTCTACGAAGACTAAAATAAATCCGTATAAAGACTTTATTAAAACTTGACTATATATATAAAAGATCTTTAAATAAGTTATTAAATTAAATTACTCTTTTATTTAGTTTTACGTTAAAGGAAATGATATCACTTATAAACCCTGCTTTTATTAAGAGATTACTCTCAATAATAAAAGAAACGGATAAAAGAATATAAGAGATAAAGATTATAAAGAGTGAAGTTAAATTAAGAGAGCTTATCGGCTTAAAAGACTTAATATATAAAATTAACGACTTATAAATTATAAATGTCAATCCGTTAATCATTGAGAACTTCTTTAATTATTTAAATTATTATTCACTTATATTTAAAGTCATTATCACTATAATAAACAGAGGTAAACTTATTAATATAAGAGTAATACTTAATATTAAAGTAAAAGTCAGTTATATTTCTCTTAATATAGTCTTGAAGTTTGAGATCTTAATCATTTATAATATTAAAATAGCCTTTTAAACGATTATTAAAATTAAGTTTAAGTTTGTCGGATTTATAAACAACGTTATTATTATAATTAAGAATATTATTGTCAAGACTCGGTTTTATATTATAAAGAGTCTTAAAATTAAAGTAGTCTTTAGATTTCCATTTATATAAAAAGTTAAAGTCATATTTAAATATCTTAAAGACGAGGAAGATAAACTAGTCTTTATATTACTTTATGACTTAAAGACTAAAGTGATTACAAGTGTTAAAACTAATATAAAAACAGAGAAGGCATAAGAAAGTTATTTATATAAAGCTTAAAACTAATTTAAAATCATTAAAAGCGACAGTGAAGATGGCTATATTAATGACTTAGAAAACGCTTAATTAATACAATTAATTATAAGACTATTATCAATTCTTTATATATTATAAAGAGTGGAATTATAAAACTTAAAGACAAGTTCTTAAATAAAGAAAAAGACGAAGTATTAAATCATTATAAATTATATTACATCAATCTACCTTTTTATTTTTTAAATTAAAACTCAGATTCTATAGATCTTATAAATATATATTTAAACTTCTCGACAGATTTTGACTTAAAATACTTACTTTGCTTTTATTAAAAAAGAATTAAGAGTTATATAGTCAACGCAGCTTATAAAATAAAAGATAAAAAAGTATAATTAATTAATAAAACAGACGAGAAAGGCGAAAAACTTAAAGGATGATGAGATTGATATAACTGATCAAAAATAAGAGACATAATATAAAAGTAAATGAGAATATATCAATAATATATATTGTTTAGATTTTCAAACATTTTAAAGTAATCTCGACTTATATTAAAGCGAATAAAAGAAGTCAATATTAATGAACTATAATTAATAAAGTGAAAGCTTTTAAAAGAAGTACTTATTAATAAAAAGAAAGTCTTTATATTTAAATAGTCAGAATATAACCGGATTTATAAAGACATTTCACTACTTATTATTATTAATACTATTGAATATAAAGCGTAATAAACAGCGAACTTTTTATATTTAAAGCTATTATTATTATTAATAGTGAAAATATTTAAAGAACGACTTAATAAGAGAATATTAAAATATTTTAAAGGACTATATAAAAACTTATAGTTTTTAATTAAAAAGAAGACATTAAAAGATTATAAATTGATCAATTTAATCACGTACTTAAATATAATAATAAGACGAGACGTCAATTTACTATTATTAATTAATGAGTTTATAAAAGAGTTTACAAATTATTATATTATAAGTTTAGTCGATTTATATTTTAATTATAATCAAATATTACTTTATTTTAAAAGTAGAGACTTAACAATATTCTTTACGCTACTTAAACTCTTATGAAACATTATATTATTATAAAGAGCTATTAATTCTATAATATAATTTATTAGAATCATGAGTTTAATATTAAAAGATATTAATCCAGAAGTAATTAAGCCGTTTATCGATGATATTAATATAAAAGGACCGTATATTAATTATAATAAAGAAGAAGCGCTTTTTAATATATAAAGATTTATTTTAAAACATATTTAAAACCTTGATAAAACATTAAAAAGAATTAAGAGAGTTAGAGTATTTATTAATATTAAGTCTCAGTTTTATAAAAACGGCTTAAACGTTATTAAGTTTATTTATAATTTAAAAGGCAGAGAACTATCTATAAATAAAGTGATCAGAATTATAAATTAAAATATATTTAAGAATATAAAAGAAGTAAAGGGGTTTTTAAAACTATGTGTTTATTTCAGAATTTAAGTCAAGGATTTTAGTCTTATTATTAATTTAATATACTCTTTATTTAAGAAAAGAGTCAAATAACATTAAGACTTAAACGTATAAAGCAAAATAATAAAGACTTTATAATAAGTAATAGTCACAGTATTAATACTTATTAAGATTGACTATAGCTTTAAAGTAAAAGAGATTATAATCGGAGTAAATATTAATTTAAAAGGATATAACGGCTATTTAAATTAAAGAGACAATAAGACCGGAAAAGTTCGCCTTATATAATATAAGAGTAATATTTAATCATAAATAAAGAGAAAATACGACGTTATTAAACGAGAGTATAAAAAGGTATTTAAGATCTTAAAGAAGTTATAAGTTTAACTCATTAAATATTATTTTATTCTTGAAACTGATATAAATATATTTATAATACAGTTAAACAGAGCGGCTATTAATCACTTTAAAGTATTAATTATATAATAATTAACTTAAATACGCTTATTCGACTTTAAAATGAAATATATACTTAGAAAACAATATATAACGACTAATACACTATTATAACGACTAAGACACTCAGATAATATTAAGTTAAGCGAAGAAGAAGACATTGACAATTAGATTCTTTCTGAGTTTAAAGCTTATAAAATCTATTTTATAAGACTTAAGAGTAATTAAAGTGAGGATAATAAAAGTAAAGATGACTAAAATAAAGATGACTAAAGTAAAGATGACTAAAGTAAAGAAGAAGACTTAAAACTTTAAAATAAAAGACAGATCTTTTAATATATAAAAGATATTACTATTAGACTAAGAATTAAAAAAGAAGTCAATTCTAATAACAGATCAAGTTCCGACAGCGAATTAAACTTAAATAGCGACTTAAAATATAAGACGTTTATCTTTAATATTAAATATAACGAAGAGTCTATTAAAATAACTATTTATTTAATTATATTTAAGAAATTAAAAAGTATAAATGCCTTAGAATTTCGTAGATTTAAGAGAAAAGCATTAAAGTATAGAGTTTATAAATGAAAGTTATAACGTTTATTAATAAAAGGAATGTCTATTAAATTAATAATAGATAAAGAAGAAATAAGAGCTTAGATCTTAAGAGAAGTTTATAATTAAAATAGATATAAAAGAAGAGAAAGTACTTATTATCGACTTTTATAATAATACTTCTAGAATAATAATTATAAAGACGTTAAAGATTATATTAAGTCATATTTAAAGTATTAACTCTAATTAATATAACGAGAAAAAGAAGCTTTATATTTAATTGCTTTAAATAAACTAATAGAAAAATGAGCCATCGATATTATTTATATATCGTTATAAAAAGGAAAGTAATACTTAATAATAACTTAAAATGATATAAGTAATTGAGTTAAAATATAAACTGTTTTAAATAAAGAAGTTAAAATAATTATTCTTTTTATTTAAAAAGACGTTATTTATTATTATAAAGTCTTTTAAAGAATAGTTCTTGATAAAGGCAGAGAATTCAAAGGCGAAGTAATTAATCTCTTAAATAAATAAAGAGTTAATAGAGTCTAAGTCTTTATATATTATATTCTTAAGAATAAGATGATTAAACGTAGTTATTAACTTTTAAAAAATGCGTTGTTTAAGTTTAATGACAATTAAGTTATAAACTTGATTATAATATTATTTATAGATTAAATTATAATTTACAGACTTATTAAATACATATTATTTTATATAGTTTATAAATGAGAGCTTATTTTATTAATTAAATTAAGATTTTTAACTTAATAGACTATTTTTATAAAAGAAGTAATTAATAAATTAAAGCTTTTTAAATTATAAGCTTAATAGTTTTAAATAAAAGAAGAAGATATTAAAGAGGCTATTTATCGAAAGACTCGTTAATAATAAGAAGAGAAAGAAGTATTTGATATAAAATATAAGATTAAAGTAAAACTTTTTAAAGAGGGAGATATTATACTTTATTATAATTCTATTAAAGAAATTGACATATTTTTATATAAGAAGTTAGATTTCAAATAATTAAGACTTTATTAAATCTATAGCGCTAATAAAGAAAAGAGTTATTATAGATTAAAAGAGCTTAAGCTTAATAAAGTATTATTATATAAAATGTTTTTTAAAAGCAGATTGAAGTTATTTTATTAAAGAGAATAATATTTCTACTCTTTTAATAATACTGTTTTTAATTTTAATTCCGACTCTCATTTTAATTACTTTAAAGACATTAAAGTATAAGAGTATAATATTATATAATTACGGATTCCTCTTATAAAATAATAATATTAAGACTAATAATTACGGATAAGAACTGACCGCATCGGGTTTGTTATATGAGTCTTTACTCTTATGTCAATATAATAATAATAATATATTCACTTTAATAATAATAAAAGTTAAAATAATTATAATAATTGATTAAGTTAAACAACGAATAACTTTAAAATATAAGGACTAATTATAGACTAAAAGTATTATATTCAAAGGAAATATCAATGAATAATCGGTTTAAAAAGCCTTTATAATAAAAAGAAGATTTTGATTAAAGCGCAGCGCCGGTTCTTATATTATTATTTTATTAAAGTGCTTTTTATTATTAAAGAGTAAATATTATTATTAGTTTATATAAAAAGGCTTTTTCACGACTTTATATTAGTTTTATAGACTAAAATATATATAATTTAAACGCTTTATTATATAAATAAAAGCCGTAATTATAGTCTTAAACACTTGTTTTCTTTTAAGAAATCTTAATATTTACTCTTTTATATTATTAAATATATTATTTATTTAAAGAACTTCTATATTATAAAAGAACTTTAAATAATAGCTTACATTTATATTTTATATATAAAGAGACGATAAAGCGACTTCTTAAGTTATTATAATAAGTATAATAATAGCCAACGCTTATTATTTAAGATTTAATTTTAATTCTTAATTTATAAAAGTCGAATTCTAGTTCTTAAAAAGTGTCGAAGTTTAAGATTTGATTTATAAATAATTAATAAGAGGGTCGACTTTATTTAATAAAAGAAAAGCTTACTTAAAGTAAAATAAAATAAAAGTAATAATAAAAGGAAAGTAATATTCAATAAATAAAAGAAAAGCCTATTTGAGACAAAGATAAAAGAGAAGTTTATTTAAGACAAAGAATAGAATTTAATATTAAATGTCAGTAGAGATTAATAGAGTTCATTATATAATTAATTAATACTTCTTTTAATTCTATTTAATAATAAAGATAATTGATAATTTAAAATTATATTAAATATAATTAACGATTTCTTACTTTTAAATAATTAAAA
>Ga0302221_10001464_pt1 | contig 15238 bp, 6 predicted proteins | sample II_Palsa_E2_1_FD_193517 | JGI IMG/M metagenome (GOLD analysis project Ga0302221, IMG submission 193517) | Peat permafrost microbial communities from Stordalen Mire near Abisko, Sweden - II_Palsa_E2_1 | ecosystem: Environmental > Terrestrial > Soil > Palsa > Peat permafrost | place: Sweden... | reverse complement strand
ATTTTTTTATATTATATATAATTTTAAATTTTTTAAACAATAATAAAATTTTAATATTAAAATATTTTTTTATAAATTAAATTTATTAATAATATTAATAAAATAATATAAAAAATTAATTAATTTTTATTTTAATATTTAAGAAAATTATTAAAAATATTAATATTTTTTTTATATTTAAAAAAAAGATTAAAAAATTTATATTTTTATATTAATTTAAAAAAAATTTAATAAATTTTTAAATTTCTTTTAAAAATTTAAAAATTTAAAAAAAATTTAAAAATTTAAAAAAAATTTAAAAATTTAAAAAAAATTTAAAAATTTAAAAAAAATTTAAAAAAAAATCTTTAAAGAATTTTAAAGAATTTTTTTTTATATTTTATATTATTTATAATATATTTAAAATTAAATTTAATAAAAAAATATTTAAAATATTAATTAATTTAAAAAAAATATAATAAAATTTATATATTATTTTTTAATAATTTAAAATTAAAAAAAAAATTTTAATTTAAAAATTAATTAAATTAATTAAATTAATTAAAAAAAAACCAAAAAAAAAACCAAAAAAAAATTTTAATAAAATAATAAAATAATATATAATATTATTAATTTAAAAAAAATTATATTATAAAAAAAATATAGTTTTTAAATAATAATAATAAAATTTTATAATTAATTATTTTTAGAGTTTATATTAATTTTTTTTATATATAAATATAATATATTAATATTATTTTTTATTATTTTCGAGAAATAGATTTTAATTTTTTAAAATATTTAAAAATTTTATATAAAATTTATATATAAAATTTTTTATTTTTAAAATTATTTAAAATATTTAATTTATTAAATAAAATAAAATATAAAAATATTATATAATATTTTAATATAAAGTTTTTTTAATTAATAAAAATAAATTATATATAAATTTTATTTATAATATTATAATTATTATTATAATTTATATAATTTTTTTTAATATATTAAATATTTATTTTATATTATAAAAATAATTATTAATAAAAATTTTTTTAAATTTTTAAAAAAATATAATTATAATATATATAAATTAATAAATATAATAAAAATTTAAAATATAATTTTTTTTAAATAATTAAAATAATTTTATATATATTTTATTTATTTATATTAATATAAAAATATATATTATTAGCTTTAATACTTAATATAAATCTCGCTTAAGATTAAGTAATTATATATATAATATTTAAAAAGATTTTCTTTAATGATTTTTTAATAATTAATTTTAATTTTTAAATATTATAATTTATTTTATTATATATAATAATTTTTTTTATAATAATAAATTATAAATTTAATAAATATATAAACAATAAATTTTATATTTTTATTTATAATTAGTTTATATTTATTTTATAAATATAATTATTATAATATAATAATTTATTATTTCGATATTATTCGATATATTTTATTTATTATTTTTTATTTTTTTTACTTTTAATATATTTTTTTATATTTATAAAGTTTTTTTATACGAAATTTAATTATTATTTAAAAGATTATTTTAATAGTTTTTATTTTTTAAAGTTTTTTTAAGTTTTTTATAATTATAATTAATTTAATAAATTTCGATATTATAAATTTTTTAATAAATTTTATAATCTCGAATTTTTATATTTATTAAAAATAACTTTTTAGTTAAATTTTTTAAATTAAACGAAATTAGTAAAAGCATTATCGATATTAATATAAGTAATAATTATTATAAATATTTTGAATATAAACTAAAAAATAATTATTTTGATTTTATTTTTAATTAGTTTTATTAACTTTAAAATATTGACTATTATAAAACTTTATTTTTTTTAATAAAATAAAACTTAAAAATAAAAAAAATTATTAATAATAATATTTTTTTTAAATATCGCTAAATTTAATTAATTAATTAAATATATTAATAATAAATATATAGTTTTATTTAAAGTTAATAAGTTTAATAAAAAGATTAATTAATTAATTTTCAAAAAATAGTTTAAATATTAAATTAAAAATATAAATATATAATTAATTATTATAACGAATTATAAAGTAAACTTTAATCAAGTTTATTAAAAAAAAAATTAGCTTTAAAAATATAAAAAATATTATAATATTAATATAAAAATATTAATATTATTTAAAATTATATTTTTATTAAATATAATAATTTTATATTTTTGGAATTATTTATTATAATATTTAATTAAAATATTAAATATTTTATAAATTTAAATATTATTTTTTTAAGTAATAATATATTAATATATTTATTATAATTATATTAATAATTTAATTTATATAAATTAAATATTAATATTCGAACTTTTATTAAAAAGATTATATTATTATATTAATAAATTTAATCAATAACTTTATTAATAAAGTTTATATAAAAAATAAATTTAATTTATTAAAATAAATTTTTTATAATTATAAAAATAATAATAATAATTTTAAAAATAATAATAAAAATAAATAAAAAAACAATAAAGATAAAAATATAACTTTTTATAAAATTTATAATATCTTTAACGTTAAATATAAACCAAAGAATTATTTAATTATTAATTATAAAAAGTATAAAAAATAAAAATAAAAATATTATTTTAATAATTTTATTAAATCGAAAAAAAAGTTAAACGATAAAAAGAATAAAATATTAAAAAAATAAAATAAAAATAAAGATCAAGATATATTTAAATTTATTTTTATTATTTTTAATTTAATTACTTTAATATTTAATATTATTTTTAAATATTTCGAAAAATAAAAGTTTTAATAATTATATTATAGATTTATTAATAATTTTTTTATTAATATTTATTTAATATTTTTATTTTCTTTTATTATTTTTATTACTTTTATTATATTTAATATAAATCGGAATAAATAATTATATAATATTAAAATATTTAAATATATTATAAATAATTTATTATAATTCGATATTTATAAAAAACATAAAAGTTTATTTATTATATATATTATAAATAATTTAATTTATTTTTTCGGTATTAAAATAATATTATTCGATTATTTTTAATTTAATAATTAAAATATTATTTTAATTTTAATTAACGTTATATATATATCGGAATTCTTTTTAAATTTATTATTAAGTTTTAAGTTAATAATAATTAATAATTATATTTATAATAATAAACTTTTAACGAAATTTAATTAAAAACTTTATTAATTAATTTTAAATTTAATTATAATTAAAAATTTATATTATTTTATATTCGTTTTATTTATTATAATTAAAAAAACTTTTATCGATATCGAATTATAATATTATTAATTTAATTATTTTAGTTTCGATATAATTAAAATAATTTAAAATATAATTAAAAGTTTAATTTATTAAAAAAAGACTTTTTTAATAAAAACTTATATTTATAACTTTTATAAAAAAAAACTTTTAAAGTTTATTAATAAAAAAACTATTTAATATATTTCGAAAATATTTAAACGAGTTTATTTTAATATTATTTATTTTATACTTTATAATTTTAATAATAAAAATTATATTATATTATTTATTAATAAAATAATATTTATAAAATAAAGTTATATATTCGTTATTAAAAGTTAAATATTTAATTTAATTAAATAATTTAATTAACTTTATTAAACTTAATATAATTATTTTATAAAAAATTAATAATTAAATAATAATAAAAAATATAATTTAAAAAAATAATTATATTTATAAAAGCTTTAAATTAAATTATTAAAATTATTATTTTTTATAACTTTTATTAAAATAAATATTTTAAATATAATTTATATATTATTATAAAAAAATAATATATAATTTAAATTAATTAAAGAATTTTAAAAGTTTTATAGTTTAAGACTTTTAAAGTTATAATTTATATTCTAAATTATATTATTTATTTTATAATTAAAAAAAAATATTATATTAAGTTTTTTTTAAATTAAATTAAGTTTAATATTAATTATATTTTATTAATTATTTATTTTCGAGTTTTAAATTATAAAACTTATATATTTATTAAAAAAAATATTAAATTATATTTTAATTAAATATAATAAAATATATATATATATTAAGTTTTTATACTTTTAAAAAATAAAAACAAAATTATATATATATTTTATATTTATTTTAATAAAAAAGAATTTATTATAAAATTTAATTTTAAAGTTATTAATAATAAAATAATTAAACGTTAAAATAATTAATTTTATAATAAAAATATTAAAAGATTATATTTAAGTTTTTTAATAATAGATTACGTTTATAATAATTTTAATAATAACGTTAAATTAGTTTAAGCTAATGAATTATTTTTTATAATAAAAAATAATAATATAGTTAATGCTTTTAAAGTATTAAAACTTTTTTTTTTAATTTTTATAAAAAAAAAATATCTAAAAAGCTTTAAAAATTAAATTATTAATAATATTTTTTTTAAAAATTAATATTTAATTTATATTTATAAATAAAATCTTTTATTTATATTTATTAATTAAATTAATAATTTTAATAATAAAGTTATTATAAATAAAAGTAATTTATATTATATAATATTTAAAGTAAAATTTAAATCTTTTAAAAATTTAATTATATTAAAATAAACTTTTATTTAATTTAGAAAAAAAGCTAATAAATAATATAAAATAATTATAAAAGAATATAAATTATTAAAGTTTAAATTTATTTAAAAAATCATTAAATGTTTTTTTTATTTAAAAGAATAAAAATTTTAAATATTAAATTAATTTTTAAAATAAAATATAACAAGAATAAAAATTTTATTTATAAAAAAAGTTTATTTTATTATATATAATTTCGAATAAGTTTATAATTATAATTTCGATTAAACTTTTATTAATATTTATAAATTAATTATATAAAAGTTTATATTAATATTAATAATTTATTTTAATTTTAAAATTATTTAAATAAATATTAAATTTTTTTTTAATATTATAATCGATATAAATATTTATATCGATTTTTTTTTAAATAAAAAATAAAAAATATTAATTTAATCAATAATAAAATTATTTTATTATTTTAAGTTTTTTATAACTTAAAGTAATTTTTTGGTTTTTAATAATAAACTTTTTAAAAAACTTTAAAATTTTTAAGTTTCGAGTTTTTTATTATAAATATATATATTTATATTAATTAATAAATTTATATTTTTATTATTATTTATATTAATAATTTTCTCGTTTTAGTTAAAAAAAATTATAAATTAAATACTTTTATTTATAAATTATATTTTAAATAAATTATTAAATTTTTTTTAAAAGTTTATATTATATATAATAAAAAGAATAAAAAATTATATTTTTATTAAAACGTTTATATTAATAAAATTCTAAATTATTATAATATAATAAATTATAAAATAATTAATACTTTTATAATATTAAATATAATTATTTTAATAATTTTATATAATAAAATTATATTAAAGTAAAATATTAAAAAATATAACTTTATTATAAGTTTTAAAAATTATTTAATATATTAAATTTATTATAATATTATATATATAATATTAGTCTTTTTTTAATTCTTTATAAATTTATTTTTTATTTATATTAAAATTATTAAAAAAGTTTTATAATATTTTAAAAATATAAAATATTTTAATATTATATATAATAATAATATTTATAATTATAAAATAATAAAATTATATAGTTTTTTAATTCTGATTTCGTTAACGACTTTTATTAATATAAGTTATTGTGACGGCGCTGGCTGGCACGCTGGTCACATGACCGGTTTTGGGTCTGGTTTCACTAGCTGACCTGGCACTAGCATTGGCGCAGTGGCTGTTTCGTCGTCTTCTCTTTAAATTCCTCTCTTTTAGCTTCTTCTCTTCTTCTCTTCTCCAGCTTAGTATTCTCAATACAACTGGATTCCACCTGAACGCAGTGCCTGGACCTGTGCAGTGATCCCGCCGTCATAGTTATATTTAAAAAGTATATTTAAGTTTATTAAAAAAATAGTTTTAATAATATCGAAACGTTAATTAATTATAATATAATTTAATATAAAAGTAAAATATTATTTTAACGTTAAAGCTAATTAAAAATCCGAATACTTTTATTAAATTTTTATTAAAATAAATTATAAAAATAAAAATATTTAATAGATTAAACTTTATAAAAATAATTAAAGTATATTTACGTTTATTAAAAATTTTAAATTTTATTAATATATTAAATATATTATTATGAAATATTATTACTTTTATAATCGAATTAAAAAAAAATTAAGTTTTTTTATATTTTAATAATAAATATAATAATTAATAATTTTATAAAATCTTTTAATATTATAAAGTATATTTAATTTATTAAACTTTTAAACTTTTAATAATTTTTAAAATATTTATTATATAAAGATATAAAAGAATAAAAATATATAATATAAAATAAAAAATATAAAATAAATATATTTATAAAAAATAATTATTAATTATAAATCTTATATAAATAAATAAATATTTCTAGTTCTTTTAATATTTTAGTTCTAATAAATAAATTAATTAAAAAACTAAAATAATTTATATTTAATAAAATATTTATAATATTATTTTAATTATTTTAAAATACTTTAAATTTATTAAAAATATTTATTATTATACAAAAAAAAAATATTATTAGCTTTAATGCTTAATATAAATCTCGTTTAAAATTAAATAACTATATATATAATATTTAAAAAAAAACCTTTTTTTTAATAATTCTTTAATAATTAACTTTAATTTTTAAATATTATAATTTACTTTATTATATATAATAATTTTTTTTTATAATATTAATATATTAAAAATATAAAAAATAATATTATTATATAATATATAATTATATAAATAAATTAATAAATTTTAATATTTTTTTAATTAATTAATAAATATAATTTTTTTTATTTTTATATTTTATTAATTTATATTTAATAAAAATATTATATTATTAAATATAAATAAAATTAATATAAATAAAATTAATATAAATAAAATTAATATAAATAATATAAAAATAAATATATTAATATTATTAAAAATAAATTTTTATTTATTTATTTATATATATATTTAATATTTTTAATTAATATTTTTAATCAATATTTTTAATTAATATTTTTAATTAATATTTTAAATTAATATTTTAAATTAATATTTTAAATTATTTTTTAATAAAATTAAAAAACTTTAAAATATAATAAAAAATATATTTTTAAAAGTATTAAAATTAAAAAAAATTTAATTTTATATTAAAAGTTAAGTAAACCTCTGCGCTCAGAATTCGCTTAGGATATAGTTATTTATACGTTTATTTACTTTATTACTCCCACCTCGTGACACAACACAGCCAGAACTCTAAAATCACAACTAATGTATATGCACAAAGAATCCAGCTTCGTGGGACGGAGCTCACAAGACTCGTTTGCAGGGCGCCTCCAGCATGCCGAACCGCTAGCTTCTGGAGCCCACTCAATCTTTCCATCTTCATGTGTATGATAATACCGCTGGTTATTTGTCGCTATAAATCCAATGAGGACTAGATGCAGGACTTCTGGGAATTGGTAGCTGAAGTATTCCACGATCGATCAATGTTTGAATCGCTTCATTTGTCCATTCCTGACAACGTCTCAATGGCTCGTTGGGGTATATCTTCTTAGGTCCGTCAAATTGCTTTTTTGGTGGAGGGATGCTGTTAACGGCAATGCGTATATTGACGTAATTGTTAGAGGGGACGGTCCCAATGAGACGTTTGAGACCACCGAAGTTATTGGAAATTTCCGGTTGTTCCGCTTTCCTGTGCTCGTGTATCATTCCGGTCTGGATGTTGCCAGTGACTTGGTAGACATATCCAGTTTTAGGTCCATCCTCATGAGTTTCAACGAAAATACAGTGGTGATTTCTTGGCATGCCCATATAGTCAACGAGATAGACATTGAAAGACATGATGACGGCAACAAAGTTACGGTGATGGATAACAAAGGAAGTGTGATATAAATAGGCTACAGCGGAGAAGCAAGTATAGAATGAATGAACAGCGAGCCTGGTTTTTGGTGTCAGGCATAGGAGTGTGCGGAGTGTTTGATTTATTGAATTGTTTACACGGCAATAAAGGAGAGTACTTTATACCTCACATCAGATCCATAACTCTTGGTTTTGTGTATATAGTTGTGGCGGCTGTCGTCACATAACTGCCACCAGACGGGTTTCAGGCTAGGTGCTGACGTTTCAAGCTAACTCGTAAGGCGTCAGAACAAGAGCATAAGACTTCGACGCCTCCGTCCCCTTCATTGCTCTTCTCTCTTATTGTATTCTACTGTAGATGAACCTTGGTAGAGGTCTCTGAGAATTCGTCTATTGCCCTGTTCCTCCCGCGGGTGTCGTCACAATAGTCATCTGAAGAATGTGTTGGTGTTTCGCAGGTCCAAAGAATGGCTTGGCGATAACTTCGTAGAAGCCGACGCCCAAATCACTGTGTCGTATCTACTGTGACACGCTTTTAAGCGCTCTACTTTTTGTAAAGTAGAAGTTGTTGGTACGTAGCCGCCCGGTTTATGGAGGTCGCTGGCCGTCACCACGGCGGCGTAGCACCGTTCTGAATTTAGGGTCTCCGAGCTGTCTCGACTGGATGATAAACTTGCGTACAAACATTTTTGAAACGCAAATTCTTTTGAGAGTTGTCTCACTTGGACATCTGGAGATTAGAAAGGGAATTCTTATGATCGGAGTCCCTTGCGGAGCATCTGCATCCACGCATACTCGTTCAAAAAACAGTACCAAGCTCCTGCCGACCCATACATGCCAATTGTCTCTCCACCTGCTACCTGCAAATAATACTATGTCGGATTCCTCATAGCCTGGACACCATTTAATATCTTCCCAATCAATGATGGGCAAATGAAAGATGTCATTATTGAAATCAAGCGTTTAAATCCGCTTAATGCATCAATAGAAACTGACGGAGATGTCCTTTTGATTATGATGTTCCTATACTGAAAATTGTAGTGTAATAATAGGCGCATAACATTGCAGAATAATAGGGAATGCTCGTCGATAAATTTCGCTTTCGCCGAGCGATATATTATTGTACATGAATCTGCTGCGCATGGTCTCGTTGAGTGCGTGCTCCGTGTCGAAGGACAATCTAGAGTTGCACGTGCATCGTTGCCAGTCCAAAAAATGGCAGTCCAGCAACCCACGCCTCCACATATTACAAGGAAGAGATTGTAGCCGTTTGAAAGGCGGGGTATAGTGCAACATCAGTCCGATCTAACCGTGGTCTAACTAGTCCAAGGTGGTCTAGGGAGGTTTAGTCGAATATTGTAAAGGGTGTTTTATTATAGTCGAAGGCCTTGGGGCTATGGCCTAGATTATAATTTAATCCTACTTTTTATCAAATAACAAAAATACAAAAGAAAGTTGCAGGAAAGTGACAACAGCAAAAACCTAAGCAAATGATCTAAAGGAATGATTGAGACAACTTGTTAGTCACTATAATACACGCGCCGCGGCTCGGGTTGATGTCTAGCTGAGAGCTCAAGCGAAACTAGAGAGCAAACGTCATGTTCTGGTTTTGCCAGAACCTGTAACAATAAAGGCTCGAGATCGGCGTCTAATGGCAAATGCAGGCCTTTGGAAGCCGAAGAATGCCCCTCGACGAAGGATCTTCTCTTAACTTCACTTTCCAGAGCACTGCAAAGTGCAAATCTAGTACTCGTTGTTGAGACAGAGATAGAATCCACCAGGTGATGAATTTAGCTGTGTTGGAATATGAATGTTGAAGCATCAGATCTTCTCTCACCAAGAAGACAGAAGATATGATGATGTGACAGGGGCCCAGCACTTGCAGTGTATATACAATGGAGAACACCACCTATCGCTGGCCACAAAGTCATGCCCTCCACTTGTACAAGTGACTGCATAATTTGAGCGTGTAGTCTGGGCCAACTCCTTGCGAAAAATCCACGTTCAGAGTCTTGCGACAAACTCGCCGCCTTCTCCTCTCTACACAACACAGAAAATGGATTGCAATATTGATTGATTGAAGAGATATACAAGCATGAATGGAGATGGACTCAACAAATCTCAGTCTCCATTCTGTGGCAATGTACGATGATCTGCGCCATCATTCCTCGTATCGATCTAGTAATCCCACATCCCAGTTCTGAAACCTCCGAGCAGTTGGCGGTAGGAATAAAGACGTCGATTTAAGGCAAGATTCGATCTCGCAAATCGCTTCAGATGGTAGCAAAATCTCTTCCACTCCGTTGCCCTCTGCCAGGGTTTCAGCAGTTTCCACAGTCACTTTCTTCCAGAAAACCTTCATAGCTAGCGTCCCACTACCAGCCTCGTTCGGCCACAAAGATTCTGTAGAGCCACTCGGCGAATGGCTTGTTGAGTTTGCCGGCGTATTGCTAGAAAATTTTAAGCTAGGGGTCAGAATCCAGAGATTCAATGATGTAGAATGCCAAGAACCAAAGGTTGGGCTGCAATGAGCTCTGTTGTCCATTGAAGGGCTTATGTCGCGTGAATTGATGGAGGCAGGGGAAGACACAGAGGGAGATGTAGGGGAAACGGAGAGTAAACCATTCCTTGGACAAGAAGGGTCGTGGCATTGCTGGCTCAACCCCTGCGAGGCTTTCATCCACCACGCTGGCAATAGCACGAAGCGTGATAGCCCTTGCGATTTCATGCTCGCTTCCAATTGTGCACCAATAATACTAGCCAGCGATGGCAAAGTGGACGAACATGGTGAGGTGCTCTTCGACGTCAGCTGTGAGGTTGGCGTAGAACGAAGCCGCCATTTGTACAACCTGCTACCTGCAGCTTGCTGATCGATATAGCCAATGTAGCCGTGACAGAGTTGGCAAGATATGCTCTGATATCGTAAAGGCTCGTCTATTATACAATCCGTCTGATGTCTATCAGTCAATAAGCTAGCGAGTTGGAGAAGAAACTTTGGGTAGACCTTGATGCACAGGAAGGAGCTATTTCAAGTAGCCCCTTTCATCAGCGTGAATGTAAGATATGTCCCTCGTGCTAATCCCACGGCTTCCAGGATCTCGAGGAAGTACGGAGTGAAATGCCGAGGTTGGTAACCTCCAATCAGACAAGTAACCCATAGTCCGGAGAGAAGGGTAGGCATGAATGATTGCTGTTGAACAGGGTGGTAACAGGGTGTTGATTTCGGGTACTTGTATCGGTGACCAAGCCATTGAGCAGCAAAAAGCAAGCATGGCCACCTTCTTGACACCCTAACCGGCAGTTCTTGCCACAGGCCGAGTTTTCGAAGGAGATGTTTATCTTACCTGTATGTTTTGCAGGTCCCTTTCAGAGAGCAAAAAGTTTGTGAGATCAACGAAGCCGATTCCAGGTGAAGGAGCAAACTTTGTGTGGGCCCCGTAACCTCTGTTCGCTGCCGAGTGCTCAACACCCTCGTCAGCTGGACTCGAGTCGCTGGCTACAGGAACATGCGGTTTATGGCAATGCCAGAAATCCATCATCTCCGCCCAGTTCTCACTCGGGAGATCTTTCCACGTCCGAATGGTTCCTCTCTTCACGATTACCACACCGCAAGCTCGGCACATGAATTCCAAATCTTCGCCCAGGAGCTTGGCTGACCAGGGAGCGCTGTTGCTCAGCATGGTATCCAAGCTTGGGCGAGTTGGTTGACCAGCAAGGGGAAGTCGCCATGTGAGTTCTCTGGCCCCATATACTGGATTCGGGAGCTGGAAGCTGGGAGGAACTCGTCCTGGAAGGCCCAGGGAAGATTTCTCCCCATCATAATGCAAGATGAAGCGCCGCCCATCTGCTGAAAGCTCTACCTTTGTTGTCAGATCACACGGTTCTTCCAGCGCCACAATGACTGAGATTTGGCGGATGTTGGAGAGCAGCTCTGCATACATCAAGGGTTTTGCGGGCGACATGTCTGCGAGTAGGACACAAGGTTTTGCGGGTCGTTAAAGTCGTCCAAATCCGGGGACCAGACCAGACCCTTGCAAGGCCGGCTCGGAGGCAAAGGACCCGCTGAGCTCATCTTGCAGCAAGGTTGTGGTACCCCGCGTTTTCGATTTCAACATCTCAAGCAACATCAAAATCAGGAGACCTGTTTGCACACCTCAAACACAATTAACTCAAGCTGCAGTCATGTCCGCTCCAATGATAGCTTGGGTACCTTTGGTCAATCGTATACAGAGATATCTCACAACGACCACATATTCTGCTCAATGCATCGGCATTCCCTCCGTTGAGATCCACGATGTCGAGACAGCTCCAGAAAAACGTCCCAGGACTCTCAAACATCTCATCCGAGCCAACCATGTCAACCACTCCATTATATATCACAACCTTCAATACCACAATCATATGCCGCATTTGCTCGGCTCTGCATATCTTCTAGGAGCAAGTGTAGATCAGCTGCAGAAGATCTACGACGCTGAATCCAAGGAGCTTGAAGAGTGGAAGGATTCACCCGGAGAAATCTCAGACGGGGATTGGCGTGATTACCTAGGAGACAGAAGATATCAAAGGGCATTTGTGGATTTCTTTGAGGACGAATTGGCTCTGAAGTTTGGTTATGATTGGAAAAGGGTGGCAGAAGAATACCTGTTCACTGGAAAAGAGCCGCTCATAAACGGAGTTGTTGCAGGACGTAAGGCCACGAGATTTCGTCGGGAGTTACATGCTGACTGGGTATACAAGTTGGCCACCCTCTAATTCATCTTGGCTACGCCTACGAGCTATCAAGTAAAGAGTTGGGCATGGAAGGACTTGCAATGGCTTGCTCATCATACAATTATCTGCACAAGTACCTTGACAATCCCTCGTACACGAAAGCCTCCATATACTCGACATCGTCCCCCCTCGAAATTCTACACAAGATTGCAAATGATGCAAGATTCGACGGCATATTTAAAGAGCGTGGAGACGGAAATATTGAAAGCTTATTCAGAAACCATGAGGACCTGATCCTAGAGCACTGGAATGCCTGGAAAATTGACGATCCAAATAAACAGTTCCAAGATTCCCAAGACGCAGCAGTTGCTTTGCTAGTCAGAACAGTACAGCCGGGCACGCATGCATATGACTTCTTCCTGGTCCACTTACTCACTTCAAGTCATGCTGTCAGAATCCTGATTCCGCAGATACCCAAGAGATTCCATGTTAGTCTCGTTAGACAGTGGTGGCTCTTGGCAATAGCTGTATATGTAGCACAGTTGAGACCAAAGATTGACGACGACATTGAGGTAAAGCCGAACAAGCAATGGGATTATGTGGAAGACAAGGCTGTAAATGGCCAATGGGCCACTGACGCTCATTATGTAAAGGGTATACTGGCCAAATACACAGCCTGAAAATATTGCTGACTCTTTGTTAGCCCTCCGCGCTATGAAAGCAGCGGCATTTACTTGGGAAGATGTCAATGAGCGATATCTTTCAGCGGCAATTAAATTTGCTGATGATTTTTCAGGATGGACTGGATTTGGTCCGACGGACGAAGATGATTGTAACTAGAGACCGAAAGGGACGACAGCCTGCGTTGCGCTGGAGACGCTTCACGATGTAATCTATTTGCAGGAAACCCCGGGAAGCCATTTTCTTGCCCCGATCCTATGTCCTATGTAAATTAACGGAAGCCTATACCACTCCGTGGAGGGTTTTCGTACAGTTTAGTTAATCATCCTCGATATCGTCGTCACTCAATACCAGCTTCTGTTCAGGCTGCTGTAAAGGCAAAGTTGATGTTCCACGCCCCCTGATTACCAGTCCCCTTTTGCGAGGCGAGGTCCCTTCGACGGGCTTATCCGTCGCCCACTCTTCACCAACAGTGCCACCATCATCATCGCCCTCATCTGGGCTATCCTCGAATTGTCTGCCAATGCCGTGGAATTTGGTTACCTTTTCCATATCCTTTAGCCCTAGATCAGCCGATACGGAGCCTTTCCCTGCTCTAGCAATCAACACCATATAGGGCAAACGCTCTAGTAGCATCTCCTTCCTTGCAGAAGTGCCAATAGCCATGAGTGGTGCACTAGTCACCTCAATGGTGTGGTTGCTTTTGGAAGTCGGTGTGCTTGAGTGCCGCGAGCTCTTCCAACTCTCGACTGTCCCTACTTTGGGCCTCGCGAAGGCTGCAGCCTTGGATGTAATGGCACTCAGATGTTGATCTTCACTCTTTAGCATCCGCGTGACCCATAAATCGATTGTACTTTCAATCTCCTCCTTCATTCTCCAAAGCTTCAAGCTTGTGGGATAAAACATCTTGTAAGCGTCTCCCCCTTTTCCCGTCCTTAACCCGCCAGCTGCTGGAGCCTTTCGTTTCACGGGGCAGGGAAGTGAGAACAGTATACCACGGACTGCGATCTGGAAGCTGATTTCATCCTGCCGTAGGATATCGCCACCAGAGCCCCGGCCCCCAAACCCACCACCGAAACCAGTCGAGTTGAAAGTACCATCCCAGGATGGACAAAGAAGGTCACTGTCTGATAGTGCGTCGATACAGCCATTCACATGATCGAGGGAAGAAAAATCGAACGATGTCGGAGGGGCATCACAAGATAGTATGTAGTTTTCATGGAGGGCCGCCAGAAAGGTCTGTGTGTCGGTGCCGGTCTCATCGATGAGTTCATCCACGGAGATCAGGGAACTCTTTGGGCGTGACTGAACAGACATAAAATCTGGCAATTGTTCCACGTCCTTGCCAGTGCTGGAAGTGGTGGCAGCCTCGTCTCGCTTGTTATAGACCACCTTCCCAACAGCGTGGAAGATCCCTAAACTAGCTTCACGCCGAGTTACAAGCTCTAGGCTTTCCTCCTCCATCATCGTCATGGCGACTTCCCTGGTACCTTTCTTGGCTTTTCCAAAGGCTACTTTGCCCCCCCAGTCACCATCTGTGTCGCCTCTTAGGCACAGGAACTCGAGTGATCCAATTGCACTTCGGATGTCACCTACTTCACCAAGTTTCTTAAGGACGAGAGGTCCTGGAGTCTTCCTTCTTCCGGATTTTCGAGATTCTTTCTGCACTACAAGCTCAAGAGCTTTTGCTAATATTGTAGGAGCAATTGCATTGAATTCGATTGTGGCAACTCCAGGATGCTGGAGAATTTCTGGGCCGAGTAATCGATGTGCTGTGAAGCTGTCTGCTGATGCAGAAGTTGTGGTGAGCAGAGTCTCCGAGATGATCATGACAACCGGAG
>Ga0302221_10001461_pt1 | contig 15249 bp, 5 predicted proteins | sample II_Palsa_E2_1_FD_193517 | JGI IMG/M metagenome (GOLD analysis project Ga0302221, IMG submission 193517) | Peat permafrost microbial communities from Stordalen Mire near Abisko, Sweden - II_Palsa_E2_1 | ecosystem: Environmental > Terrestrial > Soil > Palsa > Peat permafrost | place: Sweden... | reverse complement strand
CTGAGCACTCCCTTGAGTCAGCCTGCCCACCGTAATGCGGGACCCATTTTAGACACCCAAATTCAGACGGATAAAACCGGTTTTTTTCTACCCAGGTCCCAAGTCTAAGGCTGGATGCTGAAATAGTAGACTGGTTAAAAAGTCCTTAAAAGACCGCTATCCCAGCCATTAAGCAGACTATTTGCCAGCGGTAAAATGAGGACTTGTGTGTTATTATGGCTTAAGTGTGTCTCTTTTCGGGTCAATCGCAAAGATCTCTCTAGAAGGCTACTAACTTGGAACCTCGTCAAGAGTCAACACCACTCTGCTCCCTCTCCAACTGTGAGGGTTGGAACCCATGGTCGGCTACGGTATGATCATAGCGAGCTTACGGGCCGTGCTTACGGACCGTAATAACCTACGGTTAGCTATGGAATAACTGCAGCAAGCCTACGGACTGTGCTATAGACCGTAATAAGCGGTCGCTAAGCAACCACTAGCCTTGGCCCTAACTTCTTTGTTTATTATTAATTTATTATGAGGGAACTACATTTGTACTCTTAGTTCTTTACATAGTTCTTTACAGTTTAACCTGAGCTTAAGTTTATAGCCTTTTTACTTGACTTGACCCCTTATATTAGAACTACGTTTATATCCTTATCTATGGATCAAGGATCGTTAAATTGATTCTCTTACGGACCGGAATTCAATTATCCTCCTCTTTATAAGTGGAGATCGGCCTATCAGATCATTGTTTGATCATCTGTTGGCTTTTATAATAAGAAGCAAATCGTCTATCGGATCATATACTTAGTCATTCGTTAGCTCCTCTTAATAAAGAGCGAATTAGCCTATCGGATTATATACTTGATCACTTATTAACTTCTATAATAAGAAGTAAATCGTTTATTAGCTCGCACGCTCGATTAATTAACACTATTAAAACGAAAAGACTTTAAACAGAGTACGACGAGCTTATTATAATTGAATTAATAATAGAGACGGTATTACTTCTCACGATTATAAATGAGATAATAACTTAGTTTATAATAAATCAATAAGCCTTGAACGAGAGGCTTTAAGATATTATAGATTAAATAAATATATATTTATAAATATTACTAACTGTAATCAATGACGTAGTAATATTAGCTAAAGAAACTAATACTCCTCTATTTATAAATACATCTACACTATTGTTTATCGGCGTTATAAGTCTGAATATACCTTTAATAAATATTAAAAAACAGTCTAAATATACTACGTTTTATTTAAAGAGGTTTATAAGTAAAGACGAGTCAATTTATCTTATCTTTCATAGTTTATTTAAGGCTAAGTTATAAACCGACGCATAAGTTATCGATGAGGAATATAAGTAAGTATAATATATATTTAATAAATTGACAAATATAATATCAAAGAGAATATATCTATAAGTTTAATATATATAAAATAAACTTGAATTTATAATTGACTATCTTTTTAAATAAATAGACTTATCTTTCTTTAATTAATAAAAGTAAGTAAAAGCTATTATAAAGATCAATATAATTAAATAATAAAACTGTTTATTTTAAGAATTCCTTTAAGAGTTTGACTAGACATTAATAAAAACTAATAAATAAAGTTAATAAAAAGAAGTTAAAAAGAGATTATTAAAGGCCGCTTTAATAAGTAAAGTTAAGAGAGAGTTAATTGACTGAAATGAATCTTTTATTTACTTTATTTATATAATATAAATCTGAAAGATCATTAATGATTTAAGTGAATAAAAGAACGAGTAAAAGCTTAAAAGTCGCTTTTAAAAACAATAGTTTATAGCCTTTTAATAAAGCTTTATAAGTGAGCAAATAGACTAAAAGCCGATTTATATAACATTTATAATAACTATAAAAACGTTTTAACTTTAGAATTAAAACAAGTTATAAACGAAGTGGATTAATTAATAAGAAATAATAAGCCGGCGAGAAATTAATAAATGTTTATATTATAGTTTTAATAAGTATTATATTAGACAATATTACTTAACTTTCGTGAAAAGGCTTAATATTACTTTAATGCTTAAAAAGAAACAGAAGGTATATATTATAATTATTAAGACTAAAAAGAAGAATACTTTTATACTTATTATAATTAAAGAAGTAAAGAGTGAAGAGGATTTAAACTTAATTTATAAGTTAGAAAACGATTAACTCTTGATTAAAGTCGCGATTAAAGGCTAAAAAAAGATATTCTTTTAAAAAAAGCTTAAAAAGAGTTTAAGAGTTTAATAAATAAAGAGCCTTTTATTATATCAGTATTAATTAATAATTGTTCTTTTATTAAAATACTTATCGACATTAACTGTCTCTTTTATAAACTTTATAATTCTTGTTTTATATAAAAGAATAAACTTATATATTTAAAGATTATATTACGTCAAGTTATAAATATAAATAAGAAACTTATAATTATTATAAACGAAGTTATAATCGTAAATCTTGACTTAAATGATTATAAAGAAGAGAAAGTGTTTTTATATATATCGTTAATCAAACATTATAATATGATTTTAAATATACTTTAAATAAGAGTATACAACGTCTGTATTAACAAACTATGATTAAAGATAAAGATTATAATTATTGATATAATTATTCGGAGTAAAGAAGTGTTTTATAAGTTAAAGGAATTAATTAATTAAGTTATAAATGTTTTAATAATGTCTTTTTAATTCTTATAGACTTATAAAGAGAAGACGAAGTAAGTTTAAATAAATTAAAAGAAAATTACGGTTTTTATTATTAATATAACAGATATTAATAAAGCTTTAATTATAAAGAAATATATAGACTTAAAAAATAAGATGTCGACTTATTTTTAATAATAATTAAATATTATAAACTGAAAGAAAGCCGAGTTATTATCATTAATATAAAAGTAAAGTATTGGTTATTTTATTAAACTTGAAAAAGATGATAATAATAAAGAGAAAGAGGTTCTTTAAAGACTGTTATATAATATGTTTAAAGACGAATTATTAATACTTTAAAAGATGCTTATAGACTTATTTAATAAAAGGTTTATATATATTAATAACTTATTAATAACAGCGTTAATACTCTTTATAAAGAAGTTTAAAAGAAGTTTACAGTTTTATATTGATTATAAAAGACTTAATTAAGTTATAAAGAAAGACTATTATTTACTTTCTTTTATTTATAAGACTTTATAAAATATTAATAAAGTGAAGTAATTTATAAAACTTAATATTATCACTACGTTTTATAAGTTATAGATCTTTAAAGAAGACGAATAAAAGACCGCCTTTTAAACTTATTATAACTTATATAAATAAATAATAACTTTATTTAATTTAATTAATATATTTAATATATTTCAAAAGTATATTAATTAAACTTTAAGAGATTATTTAAACGAGTTTTACTTTATTTATATAAATGACATCTTAATATACTTATTTAAAAACCGTTAATAATATTGTGAATATATTAAGAAAATTCTTTAAAAGCTTCGAGAGACCGGATTATAAATCGATATTAATAAATATAAATTTAAGATATAAGAGATTAAATACCTTGGGTTTATTATTGAAGTAAAAAAGAGTTTATAAATAAACTTAATAAAGATTAAAGCAATCGTAAAATAAAAAGCCTTTATATTTATAAAAAGAGTCCGAAGCTTTTTAAAATTCGTTAACTTTTATAAAAAGTTTATTAAAGACTTTTTAAACTTTATACGATTATTTATAGACTTTATTTATAAAGATCGACATTTTATTTAGTCTTTTAAAATAGACATAATATTTAAACAGTTAAAAGTTATTTTTATATTTATATTAACTTTTATTTAATTTGACTTTAATTAAAAGACTTATATTAAGACTAACTTATTAAAATAATATATTAAAAGAATATTATAATAACTTATAAACGAAGGCTTATAAGTATTATACGCCTTTTTTTCAAAAAAGGATAATTTAATAAAGTATAATTATAAAATTTATAATAAAGAACTATTAATGATTATTTATTATTTAAAAGAATAAGACGTTGAATTGAAAAGAATAAACGGCTTTGAGATTTATATAAACTATAAGAACTTAAAGTACTTTATAATTATATAAAAGCTTATAAAACGTTAAATGTATTAGTCTTTTATCTTCTTTAAATATAAGTTTAAAATCATTTATATATTTAAAAAAGATAATGAATAAATAAATATATTATTATAAAGAGATTAAGACTTATTTAAAGACGTTTTTAATAATCGATTATAAGATCGACGGATATAATTACTACGTTTAAAAGTTCTAATAATATATATTATTGTCTTTATTATATTTATAAACATTTAAAAGACTCGCGTTAAAATAAAGAGTATTATTTTAAGACTTTTATAAAAGTTTATAAACGTATTATTAATAATAAAAGAACTTTTAAACGAGCTTATAAATTAACGGATAATTATAAAATAAAATGACGAATATTAAACAATATATAAAGTAATTAAAAACTGTGAATATAAGATATTGTCAAAATATAAATTAAAAGTCTCGATTATAAAATATACATTGTCTTTATAAAGAGATTTATTGTTTAAAAATAAGAGATAAATATTATTTAATAAACTTATAACTCAATAATAAAAAGCTATTTAAAAAGAGAAGTTATTTACGCTTTTATAATATATCAATTCTTTTAATTTAAAATATTAAAAGATATTAAAGATTTCATAAATATTTATAACGGCTATAATTGAAATAAGTCATAAAAATTAAAAAAGAAGAGTTTCTTAAAGCTATTGTTTATTTTAAACTATATTTAATCAGAGATATTTATAAACTTTATTATAAATTTATTAAAATTAAAAGAGTATTAAAATATAATCGTAATTATAAACTGTTTAAATAAAAGAGTAATAATAAATAAATTAAACGACTTAAAAGCCGAGACAATTATAAAATAATTTATTCGACGATATTACTTTTATCACTTCTTACTTTTTATTATTATTTTAAATAAAAGAGTATAGTTTATAAATGTTTTATAAACTCGTATATATCAAATCTTATAGATTAAAAAGAGACTCTTAATAACGTTTTCATTAAAGATAAATAAATCGACGGAAAGGATAAATTAAATAATATAAGCTTTTTTTTATAAGTTTATAAACTATATTTAAAACGATTAATTATTATAATTATTAATAATAATAATTGTTATTTATAAACGAGACTCGATATTTATAAGCTTAAATCTGTTCTTTTTATTATATAATTAATATTAAGACTTATTTAAGGATTTTATAAACGAATTATTAATATAAAACGCGAGTGACTCTTTTATTATAAAAGCGGATTGTATTTTATAAAAGCTTAAAGAGTTAAGAAAGTAAGTTTAAGTAATAATAATTATAATTCAAAAAATATAAGAGAAAGTTATAAACCGGGGCCGCGTTTAAATTCTTATATATTGAATTAATAATAAAGTTTGATTAAACTTAAAGAATATTATTATAAACCGTTTATTAAAGAAGTTAAATACGAAGTATATTAAATATATAATTATAAAGATAATGAGTAATTATAATTATAAGTTAAATATATTATTAAGAATTTATAATATGTTTTATATACGTTTATTAAAGTTAATAAAGTCGAGTTCTTTATTTAATTAAATAATTTACGAATTATAATTATTTGTTTTATAAGTCGATAAAGAAGAAGAGTACGAAGTCGATGAAATCTTAAATTAAAAAAAGGTTTAAAAAGAGAAGGAATAATTCTTAATTAAATGAATTAAATATATTAAATTAATTTAAACTTTAACTTTAATATTAAAAGATACGGCTATATTAAATTAATAAGAAGTATATATATAAACTAATAAAGCGCTTATAAAAGGCTGTAAAGCTTAAAGGAAGACTTATAAAAGCCGGAGTCGTTTATAAAAAAAGAGTATTATAAGGGTTAGAACTTATAGTCGGCTATAAGATAATTATAACGAGTTTATAAGCCGTGTTTACAGACTATAATAACTTATAATCGGTTATAAAATGACTGTAATAAGTTTACGGACTATATTATAAACTGTAATAAACGGTTATTAAGTAATTATTAACTTTAACCTTAGCTTCTTTATTTATTATTATAAGGGAATTATATTTATACTTTTAATTCTTTATGTAATTCTTTATAATTTAATTTAAGCTTAAGTTTATAACTTTTTTACTTGATTTAACTCTTTATATTAACTTTTTTTTATTAGATCTTCATTTAAATATAATAATATTATAAATATTAACAATAGTACTCAAACTCTTTTTAAGCCTTTATAATCTTTATTTACAACCCGTTTCCTCTTTATTATTATATCAGCTTTACTTTTTCAAATAAAGAAATTCTATAATAAATTTCCTTATTTTATAATATCGAGTATAAAAATTCGTTTAATAATTTTTTTAAGTGCTTTTATAATAAAAAAGTAAATATAATCTTTAATAATTTATATTTATTATATATTAATTTATAAAGATATACTCTTTATATAAAATTAATTTTTTATAATAAATTCTAAAAGTTTAAGTTTATATTAAACGTTTTATTCTTAATATAATACTCTTTATAAAACTCTTTTTTATTCTTTTATTAACTCTTTTATTTATGATTTATAAATAAAAATCTTATAAAAGAATAGAATAAAAGTATAAGTTTATAAAACAAGACTATTAATTAAATATATAGAATAAATAATTATAAAAGTATTATTATAAGCTTACTTTTAAAACTATATATAACTCTTTATTAAGCCCAGTATAAAAAGAGAATAAGTTAAGTGATTTATTATATGATTTCTTTATAAACTATTATAAGCTATTTATAAAAGAGAATAATCTTAAACTTAATTTATATTAAGTTTATAAACTTAATTTATTTTTTTTAATATCGAGTACTCGTCTTTTCTTTTCTTTTCAACTTTAAATTTTTAATAGAATTACTTTTTACTCTTTTAATTATTTATTATATTTATATATATTATAAATAAAAGTGACTATTAAAAGGTTAATAAATTGAGTTCATAATATTATTTAAAGCTTAAATGACTTATTACTGTCTTTAAAAAGAAATAAAATATTTATTTTATTGAGAAAATAACTTTTAAAGTTTATAAATTATATAAACTGTTTATAATCGTCCGTAAAAGCTATATATAACTTTAACGACTTATAATATAATTTACGATCGAGAATAAAGTGTTTAAACCCCTTTTTTTTATATTTAAATTATCAATTCAATTAAAACGATGTTTAAAAACTAATTAAAAGCTTAATAATTCATTAATATTCGAGAATAAACTTAAGAATATATTTAATAAATCGTTAACGCTTATATTTAAATCTATTTATTATAAGAATAATTAGACCGAGTTTAGTCAGCCTCTTTACGAAGCACTCCGTCCTTTAAAGAATATATTAAATTATAAATAATTAAACTTATAAACCTCGATCTTTTTATAAATAATATCTCTTTTATATATAAGAATTAATGGATTTAAATCGAAGATAAGTTTATTATTAATAAATAAATGTTTGACTTAAAATAAGTGAAGATAATATATATTTTTAATTATATAAATAGTATTATTTAAGAATATTTAATATTACGTTATTAAAAGAATTCAAAGCTTTTTACGACTTTTATAAAAATGATTATATATTTTATAAAGATTTTTAAGAATCTATTCAAGGCGTAAAACGCTTATATCGACTTTTATAAATTGATTATAAAAAATAATGAATTCTTTTCAAACTTTTATATTTAATTCCTTTATTTTATAAATATAAAAAAGATTTTTATAAACGACTTTCAATTTAATCTTTACGACAAACTCATTTTAATATTATAATAATTTATACTTCCGTTTTTAAATATACTTTTAATTAATAAAATATTAACTTATAAATACTTATTAATAAATAAGAACTTATAAAAGCTTTAATAATATAAAGTATAATTATAAACTATTCAATTTCTTTTTAAATTTATAACCGTTTTATTACTTTTATAAGAACTTATAAGCTTTTTAACAACTTATTTTATTATAAGAATACTTTTATTAAACCCGGTTTTAAAGCTTTATAAATTATTATAAGAGTCGACTTTTATTTATAAAAATTAAAAAGTGATTTATTATAATTATAAACAATTAAATTATATTGCTCTTTAATGTCTTAAATTATTAAAACTTAAAACAGACGTTAAAGAATTAAATAAGCTTATAATTATTAATTTAAAGTCAGAAAACGAAGAAGTTTAAAAAAAGTCTCTTTTTTAAACTTATTTTATCGAGATTTTAATAAGTTAATTATTAATTTTAATTAATTACTTAAAGGAAAGTAATTTACAGTCTTTTATAATTTAATTTTCAATAAATATAAATTTAAAACCTTTATTTTAATTGATATTAAAGTAAATAATTATATTCTTATTAATATAAAGTTCGTTTAATAATTCTTCCGCTTTCTTTTTACTTTTATTTATATTCTTTTTATTTTAATTACAGTCCGTAAATTTAATAAATAAAGCCGTTAAGTTATAAATCGATATATTGTCTTATATTTATATATTAACGGCCGTAAACAATATAACGTCTTTATAGTCTTATTTAATATTAATTATTAAGACTTAATCTTTAATTGTATATAATTTAATTAATAAAACATATAATTAAACTTTTGTCTTTATTAATTAATTTAATTTATTATTACTTTTTAATCTTTAAAGTTAATTAAAATACGTTATCGTAATTTAAAGATCTTAAAGTTACGACTTATTAATTTAAATTATTAAATTAATATTGTATAATCACTGCCACTACACCCGCTACGCTCGCTGCACTGACCTTTGATTACGAAGCACTGACTAATCAGGGGGACGCACCGGTTTCAGTATATATAGACTCCGTAACACTTCAATTGAACCTCAGTCACTATTCAAACGAGCATAGAATACTATACGTATTACGTGCCTTGAATACGACTCCACTGTGTCATTTAAGTGATACAAACAAATATAAATCGTCGCGATTAAATTATAAATAAAGAGTTTAAAAGCCTTTTATTATTTATAAAGGTTATTAATTATTCACTGAGCTCTTACTTTTTTTAAATCCTTAAATAAAAGCTTAGCCTTATTTTTAATATATAAAGTAATAAATATTAAGACTATTAAAATAATTTATAAGCGATAAATTAAGTGTTTATAAATATAAGGCCTTTATAACCGTTTATAAAACGTCCGAAATTAATAAAGTTAAACTTTTTATTAATAAACATTATTATAATCGATATTATAAAATATCGATGTAATTTATAAAACGATTAAATTATAGTCTTTAATACTTCTTTATATAAAATAAATTACTTGATTAAAAAGAAGTTAATAAACGAGATAAATAATTTATAAGTTTAAAAACTTTTTTAAAGATATATTATGATTTAATAAACGTCTTTTTTAAAGCAACGTTTAACTCTTTATTATTTAAACGTTTATATAATTATAAGATTTAATTTATAAACGGGTTTATAAACGACTTTTCTTATACTCCTCTTTATTATTAATCAATAAACGAACTTTAAGTCATAAAACAATATTTAATTGAGAACTTTCATAAAGGTTTTATTAAAATTAATTAAGTTCTTTTTATAACTTTAATTCTTTTTATTAAAAAGTATAATAAATCATTATAATTTTATATCTATTATTATAAACTCAATAACTTAATTTATAAGAATTAATATCTGCTTTTATTAATTAAAAAGACTTTAATTAAGTTTAATAAAGCCCGGATCTTTATAAAGTTAAATATTCGACAAACTTTTTATTAAATTCAAATCGACTTAAAATTAAAGAAATTAATTATTTTTCAAACTTATTATAAAGTTTATAAATATAAAATAATGCTTTTTAAATTAATTAATAGACTTATAATATATCAACGGTTTATAAACAACGTTTTATTTAATTACTTAAACGACTTTTATATAATTTATTTAAATAACATTTTTATTTATTTAAAGAATAAACTTAATTATTAAGAATATATTTATAAAGTGCTTTTACAACTTTATAAAACAAGTTTATAAGCTAATATTAAAAAGTTTAAATTTAATATTTATTATATAAAATACTTAAACTTTTTTATAAATATTAAAAAGATTAAAGTCGATTTAAAAAAGACAGAAATCATTTATAATTAAAACCCTTTTATAATTACTCACAATATATAGTCTTTTCTTAACTTTTATAACTTTTATTAAAAGTTTATCTTGAATTATAAATAGATCGCTTATTTATTAATAACTTTTATTTATAAAAAGATTTTTTTTTAAGATGTTTATTGTCGAATTATATTTATAAAGTTAAAGAATTATTTAATTGATATATTATTACTCGTTTACTTCAATCTTTAATACGAATTAATAATAAAAATAAATACTTCGGATAAAGTCTTTAAAAGAATATTATTATAATTTTAATCAAGTTATAAATAATATTTAATAACTTATTACTTTAAAACTATAATTTTAATTAAGATTAATTATTTGATTTATAATAAAAAGATATTAATTATTATATGAGTTTTAAAAGCTTAAAAACTAGAGTTAAAAAAGACGTTAATTTATATATAAATCGTTTCAAATTATAAAGCCTTAAAATACTTTATAATAATTAAAGCTTTAATCGATAAATAAATACGATAAATTGAAACACTTTTATAATTTAACTTTATAATTATATATAAGTTTGACAATTAAAATAAAACTGACTTTTTTATTTATAAAAATTAAGAAATAAATAATTAAATGATTATAAAGATTTCGACTTATATATAAACGCTTTTATAATTTGAAAATTTAAACTTATAAATCTTTATAAACTTAAACCTCGACTTAATAATCGATATTATATTTATAAGCTTTATTAAAAGCTTTTACGACTTAATCGATGATCTTTTATAAATTAATCAAACGAGTATAAACTTAAAACCGTTTTATTAAAAAGTTATAAACGAGAACTTTAATTAAACGCTTTATAATAAACTACTTCTTTTTAAAAACTGTTTAATAGTCTTTAAAGACGACGACTTTAAAATACGTTTATTAAGCGAAGTATATAATTAAGTATTAATAACTCATTTTAATTAATTAAAGACGCGTAAATTAATCCGTGAACGTTATTATTAACCGAACTTTTATATATTTATCGATTGCTTCATTAATAATTACTAGACTTATTATCGTTCTTATATATTTCGAGACAAGCTTTTTAATTTATTTAATTTACTTTTAATCTTATATTGCTTTTAATAATATATATTTATAGACTTTAAAGAATTCTTATTTAATAAGTTTAAAAACGATATATTAATTATATTCGTTTATCGCTTTAATAAAAAATCAATCTTTATTCTTTATTATAAGAATATAAACGTAAAAAAGACTATTTAAATCTATTTAAACTGTGTTTAACGTTATTATAAACTAATAAATATAATAATATCTGATTACAGTTTATAATTTATTTTAAAGTTTTAAAAAGAGTTTAATTAAATCTTAAAGACAAAGATTAAATTGTTTATAATTGATTATATTTAAACTAACGATTAAATAGAAAATATAAATTAATAAATTGATTAACGCCTTCGTCTGTTTATAAATTATTATCAAGATAATTAATCGGAATTAATCTTTATAATAAACTATATTTAAACTATACTTCTTTAAGATTTTATTATATTACTTTTAATATAAATCGAGTTAAACTACGTTCTTTATATGAGCTTTAATTAGTCCCGGTTTATTATAAATGAATTTATAAACATTTATAAATAATTTTCATAAGACGAAGTAATCGAGTTCATTAAACAAATATATAACGTTTAAGAAATCGCTTATAATGAAATTTAACGAGTTTAAAAGAATTAATAACGACAAGCGAATAAATATTATTGACTTATAGACTTTTAAGTCGAAGATAAAGTCTACGTTTTAATTAAGAGTTAAAATATAAACTGTTTTAATTATAAGCTCGATTAATAAATAAAAGGTTTATATATAATATTAAAGTAAGTAAAGAACGCTTTTCGGATCGATTTATTACTTTCGATTTAAATCTATCTTATTATCTCGATTAATAAACTTTATAAAACTATTGACAACTTTTTATTAAATTAAATATAAGAATTGGAACTGCTTATAATTATCAATAATTAAAATGAATAAGACGTCGAAGAGATTCTAACCTCTTATAATTATTATAAAAAGTTATAATATCGAGCGAAGTGAATAAATAATGAATTAAACTTAATTTAATATTACGCTTCGAACTTCGTAAACTGTTTATATAAGTTTAAAGAGTTCTATGATAAGAATTTAAGATTATCAAGCTCTTTATATTACTTTATAAATTGGTTACGGAGTTAAGAAAAAGATATAAACGAGCCGGAGTATTACGAAGATAAAGATAAACTTTTATAAAGCTTAAAGACGAGCTTTATTTAAAAAGAAGGGGTAATATTATAAGCCTTCTCTTAAAACTATATATAACCCTTTATTAAGCCCGGTATAAAAAGAGAATAAGTCAGATAATTTATTATATTATTTCTTTACGGATTATTATAAATTATTTATAAAAGAGAATAACTTTAAACTTAATTTATATTAAGTTTATAGACTTAATTTACTTTTTTTAACGTTGAACACTCGTCTCTCCTTTTCTCTTCAACTTTAAATCTTTAATAAAACTGCTTTTTACTCTTTTAATTATTTATTACATTTATATATATTATAAGTAAAAGTGACTATTAAAGGGCTAATAAATTGAGTTCGTGACAAGTATAATAAATTAAAGTTTATTGAGTTTAAGAAAAGGGTATCTTATTTATATTATATTATTTAATAAAGTAAAGTATATACTTTAGTTTAATTACTTAAGTTTTTACTTACGTTGACTTTTCACTACTATAGATTTTATTAATAATCATTCTTTATATAAGAGAATATATCTTCAATTACAATTAATATTACGAGATAAGCATCCTCGTACTCGTACTCGCTTTTATAAGATAGGAAATTTACTATAGAATCTCCTTGTCCGGAGACATTCTAATTAACTGTCAGCCGGGCCTATTATTCATACAAAGGGCTGCCACAGCTTAACAACTACATTTATTTAATTTCTTTAATTACTTTTTATAATATATTTAATGATAGAAAACAAAGGATTTTATACTGCTTAAACTATAATATTATAATTGCTACGTAGTGCCTTAAGCAGCTACATAATATATAGAATATCAAAAAATAAAAATAAAAAATAAAAAATAATTTATAGATATTTAAGGGTTTGCAAAGCCAAGGAATTGACTACGTGCAGTTCACGCACGCAAAGACACTATTAAAACGAGCGGGCAGAACTCTACTGGCCATTTCCGTACTTATTATCCGTGATGGCCTAGAGGGCTCTATATATATAAAGTGAGATCAGATCATATATTTAAGTTTAACGATTTCTTCTCTCCGGCCTTAGTCAATAATACTAAGGTAAAGCTTATTTATTTACTATTATATTCTCCGGATCTTAATCTAATTAAAGAGTTCTTTATAGAATTAAAAATATTTATTAAGTGGAATTAATAAGTTTATAAGGCGAAATTAAACTAAGGGTTTGATTATTTTCTAGAATAGTGCACTAACGTAGTTGAAGAAAGGGAGCAGAGTGCTAAGAGCCATTTTAAACATATAAGGCTGACGATAGAAGGGCTATAAGCTCGGTAAGCATTATTTTATTCAATCTTAATAAATCCTAATAATCCTGACAAAGCAGCAAACGGCTTAGAAAATTTATTCTAGCTATTCCTTAGTCCTAGCTCTCTTGTGCGTCTATGACACGGCTCCTGTGGCCATGTCCCATAGTCTGACTGTCCTGTCGCTTGATCCTGACGCTAGCTGCTTACCGTCTAGTGAGAAGGCCACAGTCAGGACCGTGTCTAAATGGCCCTCGAGCGTCTGTAGCGTAGCTCCTGTGGCTGTGTCCCATAGTCTGACTATCTTGTCGCCTGATGCTGATGCTAGCTGCTTGCCGTCTGGCGAGAAGGCCGCGCTGTTAACCGAACCTGAATAGTCCTCAAGCGTCTGTAGCGCGGCTCCTGTAGCCGCGTCCCATAGTCTGATCGTCTTACCATCCAATGTCGCTAGCCGCTCGCCGTCTGGCGAGAAGGCCACGGTACAGGTAGAATCCAAATAGCCCTTGAGCGTCTGCAGCGTAGCTCCTGTGGCCGTGTCCCATAGTCTGACTGTCCTGTCGCTTGATCCTGACGCTAGCTGCTTACTGTCCGGCGAGAAGGCCACAGCCCAGACTGTGCCCCAATGGCCCTCGAGCGTCTGTAGCACGGCTCCTGTGGCCGTGTCCCATAGTCTGACTGTCCAGTCGCCTGATGCTGACGCTAGCTGCTTACTGTCCGGCGAGAAGGCCACAGCCCAGACTGTGCCCCAATGGCCCTCGAGCGTCTGTAGCACGGCTCCTGTGGCCGCGTCCCATAGCCTGACTGTCTTATTGCCCAATGCCGACGCCAGCTGCTTGCCGTCCGGCGAGAAGGCCACGGCATTGGCCCAAAGAAAATGACCCTTAAGCGTCTGTAACACCGCTCCTATGGCCACGTCCCATAGTATGATTGTCTTGTCGCCCGATACCACCGCTAGCTGCTTGCCGTCTGGCGAGAAGGCCACAGCCCAGACTGTGCCCGAATGGCCATCGAGCCTCTGTAGCACGGCTCCTGTAGCCGCGTCCCATAGTCTGACTCTCTCATCGCTTGATCCTGACGCCAGCTGCTTGCCGTCCGGCGAGAAGGCCACGGCCGTGACCGAGCCCAAATGGCCCTCGAGGGTCTGTAGTAAAGTACTCCAATCCTTTTGGACGCCTGGTATTCTCTGTATATATTTGGGTATCTTGTCTTCAAACTGATTTCTTACTATACTATTCGCTGGCGCAAAAACGAGAGCATTAGAATATATTTGAAGGGGAGCCCGCCACACTATTGGACGGCAATGTAAAGCGAATCGCTTTATATCACGGATAAACGAGTATAAACGAGGAAAATCGCTAGTCTAAATAATGGTTTAGTTAATAATCTTGTAGGGTATTCTTATTATGCTTACTAGAGTAATAGACCCTAAGGAGACTATCGCCTGAATCCCTTTCGAGATCCT
>Ga0302221_10001460_pt1 | contig 15262 bp, 3 predicted proteins | sample II_Palsa_E2_1_FD_193517 | JGI IMG/M metagenome (GOLD analysis project Ga0302221, IMG submission 193517) | Peat permafrost microbial communities from Stordalen Mire near Abisko, Sweden - II_Palsa_E2_1 | ecosystem: Environmental > Terrestrial > Soil > Palsa > Peat permafrost | place: Sweden... | reverse complement strand
AAAAAATTAAATTTTTAATATTATTAAATAATAAAACTAAAAATATTTTTATTATATTAATAATAATAATATTTATTATATTTTAAAAATATCGATAAAGATATTATATTATAACTAAGTCGAATTAATTAAATATAAAAGAAGTGAGTTTTTAAAGTCCTTGGATTTAAAAGAATAAGAAGTTATCGAAAGCTTGATTTTTTATCTATATAAGAATTCTAATCCCTTATATATTCATTAGTTATGGATTTAAATCGCTATAACCGATAATTGATTTTAAATTAAAATTATTAATACGCATGTAACGCTTATTAATTATTATAAATCCTTATAAATTAATACTTATTATTATAAATTAGTTAACTTGATTTCAAAGTAAATACTCCTTATTTCAAATACTTAAATTTAGCCTAAATACTAAATTCTCCGATCCTTTAAACCGGACTAATAATAATTTAGCGATTTTTAATAACCGCAAATATTAAGCGAATTAAGTAAATTAATTTTTATATAATAATAGATTATATTAACTATTATTAATTTTAATTTCGTCTTAATTATATTAACAATAATTAAGTTATTTAGTTTTAATTTAAAAAATCTATTAAAATATCTTTTAAGCTCTTAAATAAAAAGTTAAGAACTTTAATTTAATAACTAACGTACTTATTTATAAAAGTAGGTCTAGTAATTAAAATAAAATATTTAGTATAGTTATTAATTAAAATATAAGTTTTTTAATATTTAAGTATTAATGATTTTTAAATAATTAAATAATAAATTCTTATACTTTAAATATAATAATATCTTTATTAATAGTATTTAAATAATAATATATAATTATTTAAATATGACACGCTCCCTTAATAAAGACGTTATTATTTAAAACTAAATTAATTTAAATCTTAAATAAATTAAAAAATCATTAAATTTCGATTTATTTAATGATTTTGTTAATCTATCTGCCTTTTGATTTTTGGAGAATATATAATTAAAATCTATTATATCTTTAATTATTAAATCTTTTATATAATAGTATTTTATTGCTATATGCTTAGTCCTTTCGTGAAAAATTAGATTTTTAGCTAATAATAAAGCTCCATTATTATTAGTATAAATTAGGAACTTATTTTACTTATAATATCCTAATTCTTCTAATAAGACTTTAATATAAATAGTCTCTTTTATTATAATATTAATAATTATATATTTAGCTTTTATAATACTTTAAGCTATAATCGACTATAATTTAAACTTCTAATTAATTATATCTCTGGCGTATAATATTAAATAATTATTAATCGATTTAATAGTTTTAATATTGCTTATATAATCGACATTATAATATCTATTTATAAAGTGATTTTTATTTTTATAATAAGTTATACCGTAATCTTTAATGCCTTTTAAATATTTATATACTCTTTTAACGACAATAAAGTAAGTATTATTAAGATTAGACATATAGCGAGCTAATTTAATAACTACATATATAATATTTATCCTAATATTAAGTATTATATATAATAAAGAACCTATAAGTATTTAATATAACTTAATTTATTCTTTATTAACTTGTTCTTTATTAGATTCTAATTTAATATAAGAATCTATAAATATAAACTTTATTTTAATATTTTATAAATTATATTTATTAAGTATTTTATTAATATAAATAGCTTGACTTAATTTAATAAATCCTTTATTAATATTAAAATTAATATTAATATCTAAGTAATCTTTAATAACTCTTAAATTCTTAATTTTAAAGTCTTAACTTATTGATTTAATAAAATCGTTAAATATAATTTTATTAAAAGCTAAAATAACTAAATTATCGATATATAAATAAATAATAACTTTAATATTATTATTTATAAATAAGCATACTTTGCTATTTAAAGACTTAAATCCTAATTTTAAAAGCTTAAGTTTTAAAGTATAAAACTATATTCAAGCTAATTATTTTAATCCATATAATACTTTATTTAATAATAATATATAATTAAGATAATTAATATTTATAAAATCTTCAAGTTATTTTAAATATAATAAAATATTAATATTTCTTTAAATAAAAGCTAAAATCATATCTACTTTAAATATAATTAAGTTATTAAGTATAGTTAATACAAATATTAATTTCTAAGCTATTTATTTTATAACGTTAATATAGATTTTAATATAATTAAGTTTATATAATTATTCGAAGTCTTTAACGACAAATCTTGATTTAAATATAAGACTTAAAATATTAATATCCTTAATTTTATATATTTATCGACTTTTTAATATTTTAATATTTTTAGGTTTAAGAACTAATTCTTAGATATTATTATTATTTAAAGTATTTAGTTCTAATTTTATAAATTTAATTTATTCGTCTTTATTTAAGATATTTATAGCTTCTTTATATAATTTAAATTCGATTAAATCCTTAATTTTAATTTTAAAATCTTTATCTTTAAAGACCGATTTATCGTCTTTATTTTTAAAAATAGATTTATTATCTTTATTGATTTTATCGACTTTTTTAAAATTATAATTATTTTTAAAAGAACTATTAATATTAGGGTTTTTATTTTTATAATTATAAAAATTAATATAACTAATATTTATATTCTCTTTGAAAATTAATTTTTTATTAATATTTAAATTAAATATTAATAAATCATTAAAATCATCATCTTTAATAATTTTACTAAAATCTCTTAAATCTCTTAAATCATTTAAATCATTAAATTAATGATTTTCATGATTTTTAAAATTAAAATCGATATTTACTCCTTGATTTAACGAATTTAAATAAATTAAAAGAATAATATTATAAATATTCGACTATATAATATTTATATTAGGTCTAAGTAATTTATTAAACCTAGTATATCAATAATTAAGGTCTAATTCGTCTAAATTATTATTATTTTAATTAATTATCTTTTTATTAAGTATTTAATATATTTTAACTTATTTTAATATTATAAATAAACTTAGTTTATCGTTATTATAAATATCGTTATTATTATTATTTATAGATTCTTTATTATAAATTAATATATAATTATTATAATCAAGAGATTTAATTTCTAAAAATATATTATAATCCTTTTTAAGCTTATAATTATTTTTATAATTTAATTTCTCTTTAATTATTATATTTCTAATAATAATAACTTTATTATCTTTTAATATATAAATAATAAAATTATTAAAGGACTTAAATCTTATTAATATATTCTTTTTAGACTTATTATTAAAGTTTTTACTTCCCCTAATTATTTTAAAAATTAAGATATAATATAAAAATCCTAATATCTTTATATAAAATAAATCAGATTTTTATTTAATTATTAATTTATAAAAACTAATATTAATTATATTATTATAAATATAATTTTTAATATAAATAATTCTTTAAATTAAAATCGATTATAATTTTAAAAAGATATTTTTATAAGAATAAATTAATATAATATATTTTAATAAATATAAATTAAAATATTCCGCTTTATTATTTTAAGTTTATATATAAGTAATATTATACTCTAATAATAATCCTTTAATATTATAAAAAAAACTTAATTTAATCGATTTAAATTCTTTAACGTTATTTAATCGCGTTCCTTTAATATTAACATTAAATTAAGTTAATATTATATTATAATAATTTATTATAATATTATAAATATCGGATTTAAATTTAATAGTATAAATTTATATATATTTACTAACGCGATAGATTATAATAAATATATAATTCTCCCCTTTTAGTCCTTTAATTTTAAATAAGCTTAAAATATCGCAATCGATAAATTCAAGTATATTAACGAGATTATTAAATTTTTAGCTAATAATCTCTTTAAATTTAATATAATAATAATTATTGTAATTATATAAAATTAAATCAAGTTTAAGAATTAATATCCTTATTAAGTTTTTAATACTTTTAATAATATAATCCTTATTAATGTATAAAAATCTCTAATAATATAAATCTAATAAAAAATTATCTTTATTATTTAAATTTAATACCAGATTTTTATTAATTATATTAAAACTATAATTAACGATATTATAAACTATAGATTCTAATGCTTTATAATTTATAAAGATCTTATTTAAAAAATAAATATTTAAATACCATATAATATTAATTATAAAATTATTATTATTATAACTTAATATCGCTATATCTTATTTAAATAAAATTTCCCAATCTTTATTTATTAGTTCTTTTAAGCTTATTAAGATTATTTTAATATTTAAAATATAATTAATATTTTTAATAAATAAAGTCTTATTATTTATTATAACGGAAATATTTCTAATACCTTTAATAAATAATTTAATCCTATTAGCTATAATAACTAATTTATTATTAATTAGCTTATAGTCTAATAAAATATCTTTATAAGGCGTATAATGCTCAAATGCTCCTGAGTCTAATATAAGTACTTTATTATTATTATTTTTGAAATCATTATTATAACTAAGAGCTTTAGTTCTTTTAATAACTTTATTTTTAAGAATATTCATAAACTCTAATTCTTCTTTAAAGTTTTTAGCATTAATATCTGTCGCATTTAAATAATTATATATTATTATTTAAATACTACTAATAAAGATATTATTATATTTAAAGTATAAGAATTTATTATTTAATTATTTAAGAACCATTAATACTTAAATATTAAAAAACTTATATTTTAATTAATAATTATATTAAATATCTTATTTTAATTATTAGACTTACTTTTATAAATAAGTACGTCAATTATTAAATTAAAGTTCTTAACTTTTTATTTAAAAGCTTAAGAGATATTTTAATAAATTTTTTAAGTTAAAACTAAATAATTTAATTATTGTTAATATGATTAAGACGAAATTAAAATTAATAATAATTAATATAATCTATTATTATATAAAAATTTATTTATTTAATTCGCTTAATATTTATGGTTATTAAAAATCGCTAAATTATTATTAGTCCGGTTTAAAGGATCGGAGAATTTAATATTTAGACTAAATTTAAGTATTTGAAATAAAGAGTATTTACTTTAAAATCAAGTTAACTAATTTATAATAATAAGTATTAATTTATAAGGATTTATAATAATTAATAAGCGTTACGTGCATACTAATAATTTTAATTTAAAATTAATTATCAATTATAATGATTTAAATCTATAATTAATAAATATATAAAGGATTAGAATTCTTATATAGATAAAAAATCAAGCTTTCGATAACTTCTTATTCTTTTAAATCTAAAGACTTTAAAAACTTACTTCTTTTATATTTAATTAATTCGACTTAGTTATAATATAATATCTTTATTGATATCTTTAAAATATAACAATATCTTTAATTATTTTTAAAGAGATATTATTAATATCGACTTTATTAATATTATTAGAGTCGTTATTAATATTATTATTTTCTAGTAAAGTACTCATAATTACTTTAATAGATTACTTCTTTTTATAAATAACTTTAGATTTTTTAATATTTTTATAATATTTTTTAAAGATTTTAATCTTATTATTTAAATTAGAATTAAAATAATTATTCTTTAATTCGGGATATTTAATAAAATATTTATTTTTAATATATATTTTTTTATTATAATATTTATAATAAAACTAATTATTATTAAAAAAGATTTTATTAATTTCTAAATTAATATTAAAATTAAATTAACCTTTCTCTAATATTAAATTATTAATTAATTTAAATATATTAATTTTCTTAATATTTTTAATTAATTTTTTATATTTATAAGATATATAATTATTATATTAATTAAATAATTCTTTTAATATAATTTAAGCTATAATAGATTTATTAATAAATTAGCTTAATTTATTTAAATAAATTAAAAATAATTAAATATTACTAATATATTCATCTATATTATTAAAAGAATTATAATTAATATTAATAATTTTATCAAAATAACGACTAATTAATTCTAAGCTAATAATATTAAAAATATTAATAATATTATTATATAAGTCTTTAATATTAGTTTTATTCTTAAAATAATCATTATTATTATTCGAGATAATTAATTTAAATATTTCTAAAGTATACTTATTATTTTAATTAAATTTAACTAATCGATTAATATATCTAATATTTAATTCTTTTGAAAAAAAATCTAAATTATAAGTATTAATCTCTTTATTATTTTTTTTATCTTTAATAATTATAATATTATAATATAAGATCTTATTAAATTTAAATTTAAATCCATTAATATAAGATATATAATTATTTATTTTTAAAAATAAATCAATATTATTCTTTTATTTTATATAATTAAAACATCTAATTAATTTATCCCCTTTAAAAAATAAAAAATTAATTATATTTAAATATTATAATTACTCCTTTATTATAATATTTAAGTTATATTTAAATAATTTTTAAAACTTTAATTTTAAGATAAAAATATATTAAGTATTAAAGATTTTTAAGCTTAAGCTATAATTTCTTAATTATAATTTAAAATAATATTTTAATATCTTTAATATTTTTTAAAAACTATAATAAACTTAAAAATATTTTTTTTATATTTTTTAAATATTAGATATTATATAAGTCTATATTAAAAATTATAATCTAATCGGATTAATAAAACCCGATTAATTAATATCGTTTTATATTTAAAAATTTATTTATTTAAAACTTTAAAAATTTATTAAAAGTAAAAATTCTTTAAGAATTAAATATTAATATTAATTATAAATTTATTATTTAAATTATAATTTTTTAATATTAATAAAGAGTTTTTAAATAATTAATAAAATAAAAATTTCTTTAATTATTTTAAAAGTTCTATTGTTAATAAAAGGAATTTATTTAAAAGTAAATAAGATAAAGTAATTTAATATTATTTATATCTTATTTTAAGTTATAAAAGTTAAGCTTTTAAGATAATAAAAAATATTAACTTATAAAATACTCTTATTTTATAATTTAAGCTTTAATTTAAAGTCTTTAAATTATTTTTTAATTTAATAGATAATAACAAGAAATTAATAAATAACTTTAAAAGAGATTTATTTATCGTATAATTTAAGTTAAAATTAGATTCTTTTATTAAATAAAAGAGTTGCTAGTAAAAATTAATAAGTTTTTAATTTATAAAATAAATTTAAAATAAGATAATAATAAGTTATAAGTCTTTAGGTTAATTTTAAGTTAAATTTTATAAGTCTTTTATTTATTATTAATTATTTTATTTAAATTTTATTCGTTTAAATATTCTTTTAGTTATTATAATAATAATAATAAATTTTAAATATTATAAATAATTTTTAAAATTAGTATTTAGAATTATATATATAATAATAATATTGACTTATAAAAAATATAATAATTTATCTTTAAATAAATATATTATTTATATATAATTAAATAATTTAAGATTATATTAGAGATATATTTGAAATATATATTTATATAAATTATATATAATAATAATATATTTAGATCGATAATTATATAATTGCTTTAAATAATTAAAATATATTAAAATAGAATTAAATATAATTTAATATAGATTATTATAAATAATATAATATTTGAGGTTAAAAGTCAAGATTAGAATCCTTTATATAAGAGATTATTTATAATAAATTAAATTTAATAAATTAAGTTCGATATTATTATAATAATTAATTTATATATTATTTACTATAGATAATATAATTACTTATTTTTATAGATATATAGTTAAGAGATTATAATTTATATACTCGTTATAATTTTATCTTAAGGACTTAAGCACGGGCTTATAATAATTTATATTTATTAATTAGTAAATTAAAAGTAGGAGTATTCTTACTTTATTATAATAATAAATAAGAGAAAGTATCCGATAAATAATATTCTTTATTGAACTAAGAATATTGCTATTATATTATATTTTAAGGATAGCGATAAAGATATTATATTATAATTAAGTCGAATTAATTAAATATAAAAGAAGTAAGTTTTTAAAGTTCTTGGATTTAAAAGAGTAAGAAATTATCGAAAGCTTGATTTTTTATCTACGTAGGAATTCTAGTCCCTTATATATTCATTAGTTATGGATTTAAATCATTATAACTAATAATTAATTTTAAATTAAAACTACTAGTACACACGTAATACTTATTAATTATTATAAATCCTTATAAATTAATACTTATTATTATAAATCAGTTAACTTAATTTTAAAGCAAACACTCCTTATTTTAAATACTTAAATTTAGTCTAAATACTAAATTCTTCAATCCTTTAAACCGGACTAATAATAATTTAGCGATTTTTAATAACCGCAAATATTAAGCGAATTAAGTAAATTAATTTTTATATAATAATAGATTATATTAACTATTATTAATTTTAATTTCGTCTTAATCATATTAACAATAATTAAGTTATTTAGTTTTAACTTAAAAAATCTATTAAAATATCTCTTAAGCTCTTAAATAAAAAATTAAGAACTTTAATTTAATAACTAACGTACTTATTTATAAAAGTAGGTCTAGTAATTCAAATAAGATATTTAATATAGTTATTAATTAAAATATAAGTTTCTTAATATTTAAGTATTAATGGTTCTTAAATAATTAAATAATAAATTCTTATACTTTAAATATAATAACATCTTTATTAGTAGTATTTAAATAATAATATATAATTATTTAAATGCGACAATATTTTTTATTAACTTAGAAGTTTAACTTTTATAGCTTAAAATAAAATATAAATAATATTATATTACTTTATTTTATTTAATTTTCAATAAACTCTTTTTATTAATTAACTAGAATATTACTAGATAAATCGTTTATATTATTAGCTAAAAAAAAATTATTATTCTTTAAATAAAACTTTTTATTATTTAAAATATTTATAATAATTTTAATAATAATATTTTTTTTTTAAAATTTTTTTTTTATTAATATATATATATTAATTTTATTTTTAAAATTTAAATTATAAACAAAAAATAAAACTTTATAATATTCTTTATTATTATTATTATCGAGAGAATAATTATTTAAAATAACTTTAATTAATATTTTTAAAAGTTTATTATAATAAACTTAAAGCTATAACTAGATTTAAAATAATTTATTATAAAGTAATTAAAAAAAAATTTATTTTTTAAATTTTTTATTTTAATTTATTATTAAATTTTTTATTTTTTAATTTAAGATTAATTTAATTAAATAATAAAAATTTTGGATTTTTATATAATTTATTTATATAAAAAACTAATTAAATTTTATAAAATATTAATAATTTTAAATAATATAAATATTTTTTTTATTTTTAAAATTAAAAATAACTTAATTAATAAATAATTAAGTTTATTTAATAATTAATTTATTTTTTATATTTTTTTTTTAATTATATAAATATAATTCTTTAAACTAAAATTAATTTATTTAGTTTAATATTTTTAAGTTTATTTTGTATAAATTTTAATATATATTATAATATTATTAATTTTTATTTATTTATTTATTTATTTATTTTTTAATATCCGGAATTTATTAATTATTAATATTTAATTAAAGTTTAAATAAAATTTATAATTATAATTAATTATTAAAAATAAATTTATTAATTTATAAAAATAAATAATTCCGGTAATATTTAATATAAATAAAAAATCGATTTAATTATTTTAAAAATAATTAATAAATAATATTAAATAAATATTAATAATTTAGTTAATTATTTTAGTTTATTTATTAGTTTAAATATATTTTATTATTAAAAACTTTAATTTTATTTTTATTAATTTTAATTTATTTATAAAATTAAAAATAAATTAAAATATTTAATTATCAATAATTATTAAAAAAATTATTTTAAAACTTTTAGATATATTAATAATATAAAAATATTATTATAATTATTTTTAATAAATTTAAAAAATAAAAGTTTATAAATAAATCGTTTTATAAGATATATATAATAAAATAAATAATAAATAAAGTATATCCGGGATCTTATTTTTAAATTTATAAAACTATTAATATATATAATAATTTATTATATAAATATTAATATTAAAATTTAATTATTAATAATAATATTTAATTAATTAAAAAAAATTTTCCGGATATATTATTATTATTATAATATAAATTTATTAAAAGATTTATATTTTTAAATTATTATAATTATCGGGAATTATTAATTTTTAATTATAAAATAATAATTTATTATTTAACTTTTTTAAAAAAAAAATTTAATTTTAAGTTTTTTATTTATTCTTTATTTAATTTAAGATTAAAATTATTTATTTATTATATTTTTTTTAATTATTTTTATATTTTTAATAAAAGATTTAATAAAAAAAATATTTTATTTTATTTTAATTAATATTAGAATTTTTTTAATTTTTTTAAGTTTTTTTATTATTTTTTAAATTAATATAAATAATTTAAGAATAAAAATATAATAATAAATTTATTATTTATTTAAAAAAAAAATTTTAAAATATTTTAATATTTTATAATTAATAATAATTAAAAAAATTCAATAAATTAATAAGTTTTATTTATTATTCTTTAAATACTAAAATAATAATAAAAAGTTTTTTATCGTGAATTTTATAATAAATTTTTATTTTTTAAATTTTTTTTAAATAAAAAATAATAAAATATTATTTATTATTTTAAAAACATTTTTAAAAAAAAATATTCTAATAATAATTAAGTTTAAATAATTAATTTTAATTTTAGTTTTATAATTATATTAAAAATATAAAAGTATAAAAATTAATATAAAGATTATTTTTAATTAACGAAAAATATTTAATTATTTTTTATTAAATAATTAAAAAATCTAAAAATATATTTATTTATATATTTAAATAAACTTTTAATAAAAAATAAAAAATCTTAAAAATAATTAGATTTTTTTTTATTAAAAATATTTTTTAGTTTTATATAATAATAATTTTAATAAAATTTATTTATATATTATAATTTAATATTATAAAACTTAAAAATATTATTTTAATAATCTTGAATTTATATTTATAAATATTAATTTATAGTTTTACTTTTTTAAAGTTTATTTATATAAGATTATTTTAATATATTATTAATATTTTTTTAAACAAAAATATATATTATTAATATATATTAAATAAAAATCGTTTAAGTAATTTAAAAAAATTATATTAATATATTATTAAAATATTATTAAGTTATTATATAATTTAAAAAAAAAATTAAAAAAATTATATTTTATTTAAAATATTATTTATATTATAAATTTAGATTTTATTTATATATAATTAAGTAAATATATATTTTATATTAAATTTAATAAATATTAATTAATTAATTAATTAAAGATTTTAATAATTAATAATAAAAAATATTAATTATTTTTAATTAAAATATTAAACTAGCGATAATTAATATAAAATATAAACTTTTTTTTATAAATAAAATAAATAATAAACAAAAATAATTTAATAATATAATAAACTTTTTTTTAAAATTCTTTATTAAATATTTTTTTAATTTTTAAAATTTCGGAATATTTATTTTATATAAATAAATTATTATTATAAAAAATTTTAGTTTATTAAATTTTAATTTATAATTAAATAATTAAAATTAAAAAAAAATATTAATTAATTTATATAATTATAAAAATAAAATAATTTTTAATTTTTTGATTTTAATAATATTCGAGATTATAATAATATTAAAAAATTTTATTTATTTTTATTAAAAGAATATATTATATTTTTAATTAAAGTATAATATTTTATTAATTAATTTTTAAAAAAAAAATTTAATTATTTAAAATTTTTTTTAATTATTTAAAAAAAAAATTTATTTAATTTTTTCGAGAATAGAATTAATTTTAATAATAATTATAAACTTATTATAATTATTAACTTTTTTTAAAAAAAAATTTAAAATATAATAATTTCGATTAAATAAATAAAATTATTATTTTAATTATTTATATTTATAATACTAAAGTTTAATTTTTTTTTTATTATTTAATTTTTTATATTTAAAGATTATTAAATAATAATTTAAAATAATATTTTTTTATTTTTTTATTAAAATTTTATATTTAGATTTTTAAAAATATAAATAAATATTTTTATTTTTTTATTTTTTTATTAATAACTTTTATTAAAAAATTAATTTTAATAATTTATTTTATAGTTGTTAATTAATAAAAATATTTATATTAATAGTTTAATAAAATATTATATTTTATAAAAAAATTTTAAATATAATATTAAATATAATATTATAAAAACTAAATTTAATAATAAAAAATAATATCGGGATTATTTATAATTATCGAGTTTTAAGTCTAGTTTAATAATTTATTATATAATTTTATTAAACTAATTATTAAACTTTTATAAAAGAATTAATTTTTTAAGTTTATATATTAATATATAAAATATTTTTATTAAAAAATAAATATAATTTTAAGTAATTAAAATATAAATATTTATTAAAATATTTATTAAAATATTAAAAAATTTAGTTTTAAACTTTTTATTTATTTTATAATTAATAAATTAAATTAAGTTTATAAATTTTTAATAAAGATATTATTTTAAAATAATTATTTTTAGATTTAAAATTAAACTTTTTTTTATATTTTTATTAAAAGTTTTATTATTTAATAAATATTAATTAATATTTTTATTTTTAAAGTTTAGTTTATTATTATTATAAATATTTAAATAAAAATTAAATTAGTTTTTTTAATAAATATTAATTTATTTAATTCCGGATAATTTTTTTTTAATATTTTATTTTTTTATATTTATAATAATATATTTTATTTATTTTATTAATTTTATTTTTAGATTTATAATAAAATTATTTTTTTAATTAAAAAAGTTTAATTAAATAATAATAAAAATAATATATAATTTATTTAATTATATTAATTAAAAAATTATATATTAGCGAATATTTATAATTTAATTTTTTTTATATATATTATTAATTTTTAATAAAAAAAAATTTATTTTTTTATTTTATATATTATTAATTTTTAATAAAAAAAAATTTATTTTTTTATTTTATATATTATTTAATTAATTTTTTTTAATTAAATTAAACTTTTTATTTTTTAAACTTTTAAATAATTAAAAATTTATTTTATTTAATAATTTATTTAACTTAATTATTAAATAATAAAAATTTATTTAAAAAATCCAAAAAAAAAAATTTATTTAAACTTTTATTAAATTATTTTTTTATTTTTATTATAAATTTATTAAAAGATTTTAAAGATCTAATTAATTAAAAAATAAAAATTAATTAAATTAAAATTTAATTAATTTTTAATAAAGTTTTTAATTTCGCTAAATATTAAATAAATAATATAAATAATTTTAAAGAATTTATTATTAAATTTATAAAAGTTTTATATTAATTTATTTTTTATATTAAAAATTTAATTATTAATAAAATAAATATTTTTTTATAAAAAAAATAAAAATTTTAATATTCGGAAAAAATAATAAATTTTTATTTAAAACTAAATTATAATATTTTTTTAAAAAAAATTTAATTTATTTAAAATTTTATTTATTTTATTTTATTATATTTAATAAAATTAATTATTTATTAAATTATTATATAAATTAATTAATATATTAATAAATTTTTTAACTAAACTTAATAAATTTTTTATTTATAAATTAATTAAATTAATTTTAATTTTTTTTAATTATTTAATTTTTAAATTTAATTAATAAATTAATAATATTTTTTATTAAAATAAAATTTAAATATTCTTTATAATAACGTGTGTTTATAATATTAAATTTATTATTTTTAATTTTAATATACTTTTATTTTTTATTTTTAGATTTAAAAATAATAAATTAAAAAATATTATTAAATTTAATTTTTTCGAGATTTAATTTATAATAAATACTTATTATAATAAAGTTAAAAAAATTTAAAATCGTTTATTATTATTTTTTATTTAAAATTAATAAACTAAAACTAATATAAAGTTTTAAACTAGTTTTTTAATTTAAGAATAATAAACTAAAACTAATAATTATTATTTTTTATTTTAAATTAATAAACTAAAATTAATATAAAGTTTTTATTATTTTAATTTAATAAAAAAAAATTAATTATTATTTTATTTTAAAGAAATATTATTTATTTTAATTAAAGATTTAACTTTAAAATTAATTAAATTATAAAGAATAATATTATTTATTTTATTTTAAATTAATAAAAAATTAATTATTATTTTAAATTAATAAACTAAAATTAATTATTTATATATTAAATATTAAATATAATATTTTATTTTTTATACTTTAAAAATAATTTAAATTTTATGTTAAAAGTATATTAATTATTTTTATAAATTAAATTAAATAAACTTAATATTATATAATAATAAAATTATTATAAAAATTTAAAATAATCTAATTATATTAAAAATATTAAACTAAAGTTTAAAAATTAAAAATAAAATCTTAATTTAAATATTTTTTTTTATTAATTTAATTACTTTTATATTAAAATATTTTAAAGTATAATAAATATTATAATAATATTAGTTATTATAAAATTATATTAAATTAAATTATTAATAAAAAAATATTTATAATTATAATTAAATTTTATATAAAATAATTAATTAATAAATAATAAATTTAAAAAATTATAAAATTATAAAGTTAATAAATTTAATATAAAATTAATTTTTAAATTCTTTAAAAGATTTAAAAAAGTATTTATTATATATATAAAAAACATTATTTATTTAATTATTATTAGCTTTATATAATCCGTGCGCTCGGAAGTCTTCGTTTAATTTTAATTAATTATAGTATTAGAATCTTTTATTAAAATACTTTAATTAATTTAGTGTTCTTTCGGAAAAAATATTTATTCCGGGCGCACGAACTATATAAAGCTAATAGTAGCTAAACGAATATAAGCTCTTTATATTTATTTAATAAAGTATATAATAAATAATATAATTGATTTATAATTAGTTAAAGCGAGTGGACCAGCGCAAGTGCTTAAAAGGGGCCTGCCGACAGAGCCTGGTCTATGCTATTGACAAGCTGGCCACGTGACATCTTATATACCAGTCTATATACATTATATTTTAAATTTAAATTTTAAAAATTAATAATAATTTAAAAGTTTTTAATAAAGTATAAAATAATATATAAAGCCGAAAATTAATAAAGAAGTTAACTAAGCGATTACGC
>Ga0302221_10001458_pt1 | contig 15289 bp, 21 predicted proteins | sample II_Palsa_E2_1_FD_193517 | JGI IMG/M metagenome (GOLD analysis project Ga0302221, IMG submission 193517) | Peat permafrost microbial communities from Stordalen Mire near Abisko, Sweden - II_Palsa_E2_1 | ecosystem: Environmental > Terrestrial > Soil > Palsa > Peat permafrost | place: Sweden... | reverse complement strand
AAAAGAATTGGCAAATATAAAAGAATACGTCTTGGTTTTAAGTTTGAATCTGAAGCATATCTTTGGTATATATATTGGGGTAAGGGTTTGGTTATTGATTTTCATAAACTATACTTACATTGACTACATAATAATACTATAATATTATTATGAGATTAAAGCCCATAAAAGGTTATGAAAGTTTATATGAAATAAGTGATAATGGAAATATATATAGTTGTGAAAAGATAAGAATAAGATTTTATAATGGAAAAGAATATAAGTCTATATTTAAAAGAAAAGAACTTAAGCAAGCTTTAGGTGGTAATAAATATTTACATATTTGGCTTTATAAGAATAATAAAGGTAAATGTTTCGATGTTCATGTTTTAGTAGCAAAAGCATTTATTTTGAATCCTCAAAATAAACCTGAAGTCAATCATAAAGATTGTAATAAGCAAAACAATAGTTATCGAAATTTAGAATGGGTAACACAAAAAGAAAACGATGACCATGCAATCATAAATAAGTTGAAAGCTGCTGGAGATAAGCATGGAAATTCAAAAGCAACAAGAGATTTAGTTTTACGAATAAAAGAGAAATATAGACAAAATCCTAAATATGGAATACAAAAAGAATTAGCAAAAGAATTTAGTCTTAGTCAATCTATTATAAGTAGAATTATTCTTGGAAAGACTTGGAAGAATATTTAAAAATATGCGAATCGGAATTGGAATACCAGTATACGTTAATCTTATTAATCATTGTGACTTTTTAAATCAGACTACTAAAAGTATAAAAACATCCCACGAATGGATATTCATCCCTATTATTAATCGATACACCATTGACAAACAAGGCTGGCAATTTACACAACAACCAAGCGAAGTAATTGAACTTGAAGGAAGGCAGCCACAGTCAGTAAGCAAAGCATGGAATGACATTATTGGTAAAGCAATTGAAGAAAGGTGTGAATATATAGTTATCCTTAATCAAGACGTTGTTCTTGCACGATCAGCTATCGACAATTTTGTTGCTTATGCCGAAAAAAATAAAAGCACCAACCTAATGTGGGCAATGGAAGAAAGTAAACGTCTTGATACGTTAAACACTTATGTTGGGGAGCCACTTGGCTTAAAATCAAGCTTTAGTGCCTTTATGGTAGATCGCAACTTTTCAGGAGTATTCGGTAGATTTGATGAAAACATCATTCCAGCGTACTTTGAAGACAATGACACATATGCAAGGATCGTAAAGTTAAAAAAACACATGATTCAATGCAAGGATGCAAGATTTTTCCATTATGGCTCGGTTATTCTTAAGACTGACCCTAATTATCAGAATAGTCATCATATAACTTTTAAGAAGAATAGGGATTATTTTGTAAAAAAATGGGGACATGATCCCGTGTGGACAGAAGAAGAAGTGTTTAGATTATACTACAGAACGCCCTTTAATGACCCCGAAAACGATATCAACTCCTGGTAAAATATTTGACAAGAATTCTCTATAATATATTAGTAAAGGAGGTGATTTAGCAGGATATAATAGAAAATTTACTCTTAGTGATACTGATGTTATTCAGTTCGTAGGACAATATACATCTGTAACTACAGCAGATTTTGCTCTTTTGACACAGAATAACAGTGGTGACATTGTGCTTGGTATTACAGCTCAAGAACTAAATAGTGGAAGTACACCTTCTACTGTAGCATTACAAGCTGCAATGGTTGCATACGCAAACACCCAGTTAACTTCAAACGGCGCTTAATATCATGAAACGTCAAATCTAAGACTAGCTCAGCCTCGAGTTAGTCTTTTTGTGGCTGTTTACTTCCATAATCTTATGATACAATATTATAGACCAAATGAATGGAGGTGAATTGTTATGGAAGCATTTGCAGTAGGACAAATTATTGCCAATAAAACAGGAAATGACGAATACGCCATCGTTGATGTCACCGATAAATTAATTGCAGTTCGCAAAAGAAGTAGTGGCATGGACATTGTTTGGTGGGAAAAAGATAAGGTAAAAGGACAGATTGCAATGGGAGTTTTTCAAATTAAAGAATAATGTCTCATTGACACATTTAGGATATTATAATATAATATTCTTAATGTATGTATCATCTTAAAAAAGTAGCCGCACTCACTTTTCTTGCAATACAAATAGGAGTTTTAGAATACGCAATTTTTCGCGTATTCAGTTGGCATAGTGCTTTTGAAGGATGGTATGCGCTAATGGTAACTTCTTTTATTGGATTTATATTTTGGTTTATACTTTTGACATTTTTAGGGAATGGGCGGAATAACGACATAAGATAAATCATAGTCATAGTAGAGAAAATCAAGATTATTGGTAAAAGTTAAATTAGCTCTTTATAAATTAAGTGTCAGGATGATGCAAGATTGTTAACATACTGTTCGTAAGATTGGAACTGTAAACCTTTGCTTTGAATAGTTTTTGCGATTTACTATACTATTTATAGACACCAAGTACAAAGTGTTTGTAGGTGACGCATGGGGGCTTTACCTCCTTTCGGTCTTTATTACAGCAGGCGACACATAGGCAAAGGATCGCTCCTGACACTTAATTTATAATGATAAAACCTTCTAGTATAAGCATTATGGACATGAACGAGTTTTACGAAGCTTGGAATTTTATCCAAGAGCACCCACGATTTGTAGATTGGTCATTCTCAACCTTTCCATATGGCCTAGAAATAATAGTGGTTAAAGTTAATCCCAAAAACAAAAAACAAGAAAAAGATGAATCAAAGAATACTCTCGTTCAGATTTGGCTTGAATATGGCCCCGCCGAAAAAGATGAAAGCACCGAAGGAGAAAAAATATTTACTCACGACATCGATTTAGATTGCGGAGCAGATACTTTTGAATTCGCCGTAATAGAATTAGCTAGATTAATAAAAATAAAATATGGCAACTATACCGAAACCTAAAAGCCCACCAGATTTACTTTTCAAGTGTGATTGCGGTTGCGGTCAGCAACTTGGAGTTAATTTCTTTGGAGATCAACAAATGGAATTTAATGTAAGAGAAGACGGAAGGCACAGATGGGCTGGAGTAGTTGTCAATAAAGATCAAATTGATGCCATAATGGATTTATGGATAAAAAAAAATGAATAAAATAAGACCAAACCTCTATGTAGGAAACATGCAAGATGCTAAAGTTGCTCAACCCCTAACTGATGCAGGAATAACTGCAATTTTAAATGTATCTTACGAAAACGATGATCCTGTCTATTTTGTTAAGCAAATGCGATACATTAAAATCGGATTGGCTGATTCATCAGAAAATACAAAGTACATGAGAGATCTTGCAATCAATGCTCTTGTCGCATTATTAAATGAAGGTGAAACTGTTTTAGTTCACTGTAGCGCAGGCGTATCAAGAGCACCATTCGTAGCTGCTCAGGCATTAGCAAAGATAGAAAACAAAGATCCAGATCTAATGCTCCAAGAAATAAGAAACGAAAGAACTATTGTGATTAAAGGCGCTTTGTGGCTAGATTACGGTTACAAACCCATTGGAGCAGAAGATGAAGTATAAGAAAAAACCAGTAATTATAGAAGCATTTCGTCTTGGTTTAAAAAGAAAACCAACACCTGCCCCTGAATGGTTTCCTAGTCCAGACCCAAAAGATATCACTAAAGATGGTATTATTATTCATACCTTAGAAGGAGACCATCTTGCCCGATGGGGTGATTGGATTATTAAAGGTGTCAAAGGTGAATTTTATCCTTGCAAATCTGATATCTTTGAAATGACCTACGAAAAAGTTGAATAACTTCATACGTCTATGTTCTAGCTGTAATCATCTTTACGATTGTGGAACAATAGAAATCGACCTCTAGTAGCTTCATTTGTAAGAAAATTCTTACAAAAGTAATTCCCTCAAAAAAACTTGACAAACACTTTATATAATGGATTGTTATGGCAAATCCAATTATATCTTTTGATACTATGAAGTATACGAAAGACGTTGTGAACTCACAGCCTAGTGAAACGTTTTTTCAAAACCTAATGGTCATTGTTCAGCAAAACTTTCCAGGCGTTACCCATATTGCTATTTCTACACCAATAAATTCAACAGCTGCATTTGAATCTTACGGTAATAAGCCAGGCCCATTAACCGTTGAAGCGTTCACAGACATGACGCTGGATGTCATTCATGCTGCTGGATATGGTGTTATCTTTAGAGGCACAGATGAGAGTATTGAAGTGGACCTTGGCAGTTCTGGTAATTATAATTTCCCAGCAAATGTTCAAGACTCAGCTTACTTTGTCAATGAAGCAACAACTTGGATGACAACACACAAAGCTCATCTCAAAGATGGTGATATTATGGCATTTTATCCAGAAGCCGAAGCACATGGTCCTAATGGCTTTGCTTCAGCTGTTCTTAATTCTGGTGGAACAGGTAATTCGTCTTATAATGCTCTTTATCAAGAACTACCACCAGCAATTGCTTCATGGGGCTCAAGCAACGGACTAACACTAAAATCATATACTACTTATAATGAAACAGAAGCAATAAATAGCTGGGTAAATGAAGCATCAGTTGCAGCAAGTGGTGCGTTTGTTATTGATGCGTATCCAGATAACAGTTCGCCCGAAGCAACGATTAAAGCAGCCATGTTAGCTGTTATTAGTGGACTTAAAGCTTTATATGGCGGCGCATATCCTATCTTCTGGCAAGAATGGGGCGATCTAGGTGGTATAGCAACAAGTCTTACGGCTGATATGGCTGACCAAGTTTTGTTTCCAGCAATACAATCAGGTGAACTAATCGGTATTAATTTCTGGTGCTTATTTAGTGCAACACCTGAAGGAATCGTTAACAATTCTGGAAATACCTTTACGCTTAATCAGATTGGGATAGATTTAGCAGCTATCTTTAAAAAATGGTTCGGTGCAACCCCAGAACCAACGCCAACGCCCACTCCTACACCGACACCAACTCCGACCCCTACACCAACCCCCACAGGGACAGTGTTGGGTGGATTAAATCTTAATGGATACGCAGAGAGCGAAGGCCAAGGGTCGGCAGAGGTACTCAATGGAGTTTGGACTTTTACAGGCAATGGTCAGTCAATCAATTTAAGTGCTGCATGTAATTGGCAATATCAACAAACGATCGCAGTGGCAGAAGAAACAGTTTCAGGTAACATTGATTCATATGTCTGTTATGTTCCAGCAATTCCGCCAACACCAACTCCTACTCCAACGCCAGCGCCAACACCAACCGTTCCGACTGCGTTTACTTTTACAGGAAATGCCACAGTAGAATTTGATGGCAAAGCAACCTTTACTATCACAGTCGCTGACTCAGTCGAATCAACAACTTCCTAATGAGCTTAGAAGCAACACCTCCAACAATTAGCGGAACAATGGGTATCTCTTGTCACTTAGATTACCTTACCAATACACAACTTAGCGAACAATTAGCTCTTATGGCAAAAGCTGGAGTTAGATGGATTCGATATGACGTCACTATGGATAACATAGAACCTACCGACGGAATATTTGACTTTTCAATTTATGACAACATTACTACCCAAGCAACAGCGTTAGGTATTCAAACTATTGCGATAATAGCTCAATACAATGTTCCTAAGTGGGCGTTAAGCACTGTCTCTGGAGCTACTTACCCATCAAATAGTGCATATCAGGCTTTTTGTCAGGCAGTAGCTGCCCATTATGTAGGAAAGATTAACTTCTTTGAATTAGGGAACGAGCCAAATATTTCTGAGTTTTGGAACACGGGTTGTGATCCAGTAGCTTATACTGCATTTTTAAAAGCAGGATACACTGGTATTAAAGCAGGAAATCCAAATGCAGGAGTTATGACAGCAGGATTGGCTAATGTTACAGGAGACGTTTCACAAGGAATAGCTACAGGTACACATAATTACGATACAACAAACTTTTTAACCTTGATGTATGAAAATGGCGCTCACGGCTACTTTGATTATCTTGCAATTCATCCTTACACATGGCCAGCGGCCCCCAATTTTTCAATTATAAATAGTTGTGTATCTATAATGAACAGCAACGGTGACACTGGAAAACCAGTTATTATTACAGAACTTGGATGGCCCACGAACACTGGTGGAGGGCCAAATGATTATCCAGTTGGTAATACTGAAGCCCAGCAAGCAACATATATTACTGATTCTTTTGAAATGATTATTTCAGGGTCGTATCAATTCGTACCAGTTTTATGTATCTATGACTTTGTAGACGACGGGACAGATCCCACGTATCAAGAAGATAATTTTGGACTAGTTGAAGCAGATATGCAAACAATCAAGCCTGCATATACTGCCTATCAAGGCGTTGCTGCTGCCTTAGCAACAGCTCCAATACTTACGCCTAATCTGCCACCTGCGTTTTCATTTACAGGAAGTGCTACAATAGGCTTTGATGGCAAAAAAACCTTTACAACCACAGTCAAAAACGCCACTGAATCCTAAGCTCTTAGAAGAAGCGGAGAAGAAATATCCTCGTATCGACAAGACCCTAGCTGCAAGAAGACTAATGTTAAAATATTGTCCTCGTTGCTCAAGAAAGCTTCATAAAGCATTTGATAACAATGATGATGTTTATTATTATTGTACGTGCAGCATGGATTTGCTTGTTGACCTCCGTTCTTGATTGACTTTGATAACTTTATAATATAATATTATAGTAAATGAAAAAGAAACTTCGTATTGTCTGCATAGCAGATCTTCAAGCATTATCGCTACAAATTAAACCAGAACTCTTACCTAAAGGAGATATATTGTTGATTGGTGGAGACTTGGCAGGATGGGGTTCGATTCGAGAGTTAGAAGAATGTAATACATGGCTCGGAACACTAAAACAATACAAGCACAAAGTTATTGTCGCAGGTAATCACGACCAAGAGATTAGAGATATAGATGGACACCATCTATTTACTAATGCAACGTACTTGCAAGACGAACTCGTTACAGTTGAAGGATTAAAGATTTATGGTAGTCCTGCAAATGAAATGAATGAACTTCGTCTTTATTGGGATTGGGCATTTTGTGATCCTGATTACCTCAAAAAAGTGGCTAAAGAAATCCCTGAAGGACTCGATGTTCTCTTAACCCATGGTCCACCTTACGGCATCCTTGATTGGGCAATGTTAAGCGATAGTGCTGTAGGAAGTAAAGACTTATTAGATGCTGTTCGGCAAAAGAAACCAAAGTATCACGTATTTGGCCACATCCATGAATCACATGGTATAATAGAGAAAGACGGTACAACTTTTATTAATGCAGCAATCTGTGACTCTAATAATACAATGTTTAAGAAAGATGGCTCACTTTATTACGATCCAATAGTTATTGAAATATGATGTTTAAAATTATTAAGAGGTGTGAGACACAAGTATCGCCGTCATGCGCAAATCATACGTATAATCATATAGACTGTAGAGACTGCATGATTGCTATTTTTGAGTACGGAACATGTTTAAATTGTGATAGTAAAAGAGTAATTCTGCCGCTAAAAGAGAAGAAAAAATGATTCAACATATAGAAAAATTTCATCTTGAAGAACTATCAAATAAGGCTTTTAAAAACCTTTGTCGTTATTCCGCTAAAAAAGGCATGGTTGCTTATGAAATGTTGCCATCCTTTGAAGACAAAGATTTCCGCTTAAAAACAATGCAAACAGCCCAAGGAAGGATCCTGCTAACATTAGGCCAGCTACTTGAATTCATTGATGAACGAGTGCCAGATGGTCCGTATGACATCAAACGTAATGCTTCAAGAAATGCTTGGAAGTTCGACCATAAAGGAGAAGAACTTAATTCTAGTGAACCAGTGGAACTGATTTCTGCTTTCTGGAATATTGCAAAACCCCTCTTTGAAGAAGGAACAAAAATACGTTAATGTCTTGACATCTTCATAATATTGTGTGATAATATCTCTATGGAAGAATACATCATAGAGCCGCTTTTTGACAACATCCTTGTTATACCAGAAGAAAAACCAAAGACTACAGCCACAGGCATCTATTTACCAAATGAATCAGGTGAAGCTCCAACAATCGGTGAAGTCATCGCAACAGGCGAAGGAAGGTTTACTGATAGTCCTATACCAAATACAGTACAAGTAAGTGGAGGTGTTGGCGGATCATTCCCTCCAGTCTTCGCAAAAAAGCCAATGACAATAAAAGCAGGAGACAGAGTCCTTTACAAACAGTGGGGGACAAACTCAGTAAAAATGAATGGAAAAGAATACTTTTTATTGAAGCAAGAAGATGTATTGGCGATCATCCGAAATACTAAGCCCCCAGAAACCGCAACAAACTAATGATTGTAAAAATCTTAGTTTTGCACGATAATTCTCTTAATGGAAGAAGAACAAGGCTATTATGTCTTACTTGGGGTTGAGGAAGACGCTACGATGCGTCAAATTAAGCTTGCATATCGAAAAAAGATTCGCAAGTATCATCCTGATGTAAACAAGGCGAAAGATGCCGAGAAGATTGCAAAACTTATCAATCAAGCATATGCTATACTTAGTGACCCAGTAAAACGGGAAGAGTATGACGTACAGATTAATGCATATACCTCGCCAACAAGGGATTATACAAAAACATATACAGTTCCTGATGAAGTTTGGGAAGATATATCAAATATTTATAAGGAGGCTCAAAACCAGCAGCAAGATATTCGAACCAAAGGCAAACAATGGACTCCGCCTTCAAGTAATAGTAAAAAATCCAAAGTTAGAAAAGTTCGCGTACAAACCGAAGATGGTTACTATGACATAGAGTGGCACTAAGATGGAGAAAAGTAATAATATTATAAATGCTGCAATTATTGACACACAATTAGAGTCAATGAAAACAAAGCGTATTTATGCTATTATGAAGTGGCTTAGAGATAACGAACAATTGCTTGAAGCAACTGACGCAATCCAGTTAACGATACATGTGAAACGACAAAAAGATCTAACTGACAGCGTGCAAGGCACAATATTGCATGTTGTAAAAGCAAAGTAAATTAGTTTATAATATTATCAATTAAACTGTCTGTATTACAGCGAAAGCATTTGGACGACAAAGGAAGCCTTGCCGTCTTTTTTTATGAGCGACAAAAGTAATTTATCAGTCGTAAAGAACGAAGAAGAAAAAGCTGCTGAAGAGAAGAGGATTCTTAAAAAGCTAAAACCTAAGCTTGAAAAGTTTCTCATCGACGAGCAAGTTAATAAAGCTGCAATTACCGCGACTAAAAATCATGAAAAAGCAATTGAGACACTGGAAGAATTAACCAAATCCCAAGCAGATGTTCAGGCAAGTAAAATTGCTATGTCTGCTTTCATTGATCTTAAGCTTTGGGAGAAATATCCTCCACCACTAGAATATGCTTGGCTTACAGGTGTTAGATCCTCTGATGGAAAAAGATTGTCGCCAAATGAAGTACAATCAGAATTTGCTCATGACATAGCAGGATTTTCTACTTATTTAGTCACCGAATGGATGAACATGAAAAAGGAGGTCAAAAAAGGAAAATATCCAAACCCAATGGCCAAAGATGAAGGAACTATTGTCTTTTTTTGGCAGAAGTTCTGTTCGGATATGAATATTCTCGTGCGTTCAGACATGAAATATCAAGCGCTTGGAAATAAAGGTTTGCTATTGCCTGATCAAAATTAAATATGCGCGTATCGTCTCAGCGAACTAATGGTAGAGCACCATATGCTATTTCCTTTAGCGCCCTCAATGTTTTTGTGGAAGAAGATGGTGAGAAAATTCCCTTTGAAGCAATGCTTTCTAGTGAAATGCTCCCACCACAACAATCATCAAATGTGAGTGAAACTTTTAGTAGTAAAATTTGGGAACACATTTTACCAGGGTTAGAAAGGGGGTGCATCATCTTGCGTAGTCAAGACTATTCTCATTCAGAGATCGCTTGGATCTTTGGCATGAAAACGGATGAAGTAAGCCGTGTTATTTATAAAGTGAAAAATAGACTTAAAGTAAAGTTAAAACAAGACCCTGAGATGCAAAAGTTTGAATTATAAAAAAATTGACTTGATTGAGCTATAATATCATTATGGCTTTGTTTAACATTAGTGACTTCTTAGTTAATTTTGGACCACCACCGCCTCCGCCACCAACGGAAACTGCAATGGTTACAAAGAGTACTGATAATACAAAAGAAGCTATTGCTCAGAATCCTGTAATGATGGCATACCAGCGAATGAGTCTAGAAGCTGGGCTCAGAAGACCTCAAGGAATTACCTTTGCTACTCTTCGAAGAATGTCTAGGGTTAATTGGGTAGATCGAGCCTGTATTAAAACTTTAACCGATGAAATTACTGGCCAACCATGGGATATTGTTCCAATAGATGCAAAGAAACCGTACAATACAAACCTACAGAGATTTTTAATCCTTTTACTCACACAGCCTAACCAAAACAAAGAATCATGGCGCATGCTCATGGATAAAGTTGTAGAAGACATTTTAGTTTGTGATGCAGGTGTTATTGAGAAGGTTAGAGATCAAAAAGATAGAATTTCAGAATTATACTATGTAGATGGCACTACTATTAAGCCCTGCTACGATATTAAAGGGATGCTTGGTATGCCAACGGCATATGAGCAATATTTACCAACACCAACAAACCAACTTGCAGTAGCCGCATGGAATAAATGGGATCTTGTTCGTATGCAATGGAATCCAAGTGGAGCTATTGATAATTATGGTTGGGGCATGTCGCCAGTTGAATCTGGCCTAGCTGTGGCAACAGCTTTCCTTAATGCCGAAGCATACAATATGTCCTTTTTCCAACGCAACACAATTCCGCCAATGATTATCAATCTCGGAGAAGATGTGCCCCCAGACGAAGTAACAAACTTTAGAGCATATCTTGCAGCTGAAATGGCAGGACAACAAGGCTTTTGGCAACCATTCGCTATGTCTGGTGGAAAAGGCTTCAATGTTCAGCAACTTCTCAAGGCTCCAGCAGAAATGGCATTTCAAGAATACGTTGAATGGCAAATGAAATGGAAGGTTGCTCTTTACCGTATGTCACCACAAGATATTGGTTTTAGTCTTGATCAATATAAGGTTGAAGGAAACGTCCAGCTCCAATTATCACAAAACAAAGCTATTAACTCAATAAAAGACATGTTAGCAGGTTACATTAACCACGAGATCATCAATGATCCAGGATGGGGCATTAGTCCTCTTGACATCAACCTAAAGTTCCAATGGATTGACGCAGATACTGTTGATCCAGTAGACCAAGCGCAAATCGATAAAATTTACTGGAGTATGGGCGTTATTGAAAATAACTATATCAGAAAAGAACGATTCGGTCTTGATCCTATAGAAGGTGGAAAAGTACCATTTGTTATTCAAGGCGCTACAGCCTTTGCTCTTAATCCAAAACTTATGGATGAATCAATTGGAACCCAGCTTATTGATGAAGGTGGAGGAGGAAGCGATGAAGAAGATCGAGAAGAAAGCGATTTATCAGATGTTTCAAAAATCTTAGATCAAAGTGAAAAAGACAAAGCTTTGTTTGAAAAAGGAGAAATTATTGGGTCAAATCATGTACCTACTAGTAATGTTCAAAAAGTATTCTCACCAGAAGAAGGATTGATCACCGACCTGCAAATGAATACAACTGCTATCGCTTGGATGGATGACCGAGGCGTAACACAACCTTTATTTATTACTGATTTTGCAAAACAAATGGGATTTACCATTAAGCCAAACTTCTTAGACGAAAAAAGAAAACAAGACCCGCTCGAAGACAAGGTCTCTCAAGTCTTAAGAAAGCTTCACGCTAACACACCAGAGGTAAAGATCATGGATTATGATGACGTATTACAACTTATCCCTGTAGGGCTTTATCCAATGTTTACAAAGTGGCTCAATGTTGAAGCTCCATTTGATTCAATGGAATGGAGACAGCGATGGGGCAATACCAGAAAAAGTGACTATTATATAGTAACTGGTTATATTACAGGCAAAGACCTCAACAATAAAGCGCTTCAAGCCTCTATAAAAGCAAACGGTAATATGTATAAAAATGCTGTTGAAGATTTTGCCCGAATTTGGCTTATTGAAAAAAGGTTTTATTTAGGAGACAGAAAACCAGGCCATTATATCGTTACCGATCATGGCAATGGCTTTGGTGTCGACTACCAATTCTTTAACACTAAGTCATCATGGGAAAAAACCAGTAAATACCTACCTAATGTTCTTAAAGAATTAAATCCAGCACTTTACGCATATTTCGTAAAATGTCTCGTAGAAGAATACCATGCGCTTGATTCAATTGAAAAGGCTTTTAAGCTACATCCTCAAAAGTGGGAAAAACAAGATCAAGTGCTTGATATAGAAAAGAAAATCGGAGGCAAGCTTCAGCGTAAAATATTAAATTGGTATCGACATTCAGTGCACGTAAACGGTGTAACAAAAGATATCGACGATTCACCAGACATTCAGATTTTAAAAAAAAAAATTAACTTAGATTCTGTTAACAAGGCAGGAAACTTCGACCCCAGCGCCAATTACATTACTGATGGAGAGTATGTCTGGCAAGGAAATAATCGTTATCCTGTAGCTGTATTAGATGATGATATCAGTACCTGGTTTGATCCAAACACCGCAGACACACCAACGCAAAGCTTTATCAGTGCTATGCAAAAGCAAGGAATGGGAATGGCTCAAATTGCATTTGCTTCCTTACTTCTTATGGCTGCTTCTGATTATTCGTCTTTTGCCCAGATGGGTCAAACTGATGCAATCTCTCGAATTCAGGCAGGAATGGGTCAAAGCGTTAGGCCATCGGATCAAGACCTCTCAGTCTATGGGGCAAGAGCAAACTTTCTCGCTTCTCAAATGAGTCAAACAATGAAAAGCTCTATGGATAGTATTTTGCAGAGTGGAATATCTAATGGAGCAACCTATGGAGTCATGCACGATCAGATACTTCAATCCCTTGGGATCAACCCTAATAATCCTACCGCCGTTGGCTTCAGAGCAGAAAGAGTTGCTCGCACGGAATCAATGTGGGCTGTTCGAGAAGGAGCAATCCAAGAGTTTCAAGCACAAGGGATAACCTATGTCAATTTAGTTATTGGAGATACTGCTTGTGACGAATGTATTAATCTTGCACAAGATAATCCTTATACTGTTCAAGAAGCAGACAATATTGGTGATGGCGGACTACACCCTAACTGTCAATGCCTTTGGGAACCAGACCAAGAAGAATTTGCACAATAGTGCTATAATATACCCATGGGAATAGTTGATAAAATCCTAAAGCTTATACCCTCTCAAACAGTTTATGCTCATTGTGATTATCCTTGTGGGATCTATACTCCTGAGCCTATGCAAACAGCTGCAAAGACAGTTCTCACGATGATACAAAAAATTAACAGTCTACCGATTCAGCAAGACCGCGATATAACTAGTCAAGCTGATTTTGTACGGGCCGTGCAGATCAAAGAAGAACACGCTCAAATCTGCAAAGAACAATTACTTATCCTCTGGACAGATTACTTTAAGCCAGTTAACTTAGAAAAGTTTCCAGATCTTCATACTACTTTTTGGAACGCAGCAAAGCTTTGCTCCACAAATAAACAACATGTTGATTTAGATGCAGCAAAAAAATTAGTAACAGCAGTAAATGAGATTGCTGATATGTTTAATACCACAGAAGCCGCCAAGCCTAAATAGACTTCTTCTTTTAATTTCCTAACCTTCAAAAAAACTTGACAAGAGTTCTCTATAATTATTTGGCAAGGACTTATAAGTTTATGCTAGATATCCAATTTTTCAGAACTCCATTTGCAACCCTTACGAAAACTTACCGTGGTAACAACGGAGAAATGTTCGTTGAAGGTGTTGCTTCCACCACAAACCTCGACCAGACCAAAGAAAGAATGTCACCAGAAGCGATTAAGTTAATGGCTGCAAAATTTCAAGGTAAACCTCTTAATTCAGAACATCACAATGATTGGGACGACAGGCTTGGAGAGATTGTCAGATCGGAAGTTATTGATCAAGACGGAAAACCTGCTCTTTGGATAAAAGCAAAACTCAATGATTGGCTCACACGTTCTAAAGATTTGTTTAACGGACTTAATGACGGAAAACTTCAAGGACTTGGACTTTCAGTTGAAGGCAAAATTAATCCAGGTGGACTTGTAAAAGAATTCGATCCTACCCTTGGTTATAATGTTCCAGTTTATCGAGATATTGACCCAGCTGCTATAGCAATAACAAATAAGCCAGCAAATCTTGACACCTTTGTGAGTTCAGTTTCAAAATCATTCAATATAGACGATCTACCAGAAGCAAGTAAAGGTTCTTACGTTGTAATGCGAAAAGTTGTTGAAGGGCTTACGCCTGTCGAAACTATCTCAAAAGAAGTAGACCTAAATTCTCCTGATGCATTAAATCCCTTAGTGGATAATCAAACCTTAGACTGCAACGACAGTGTATGTCCTCACGGACAATGCACAAACACCGCTTGCAAGAATATGTGCAAAATCTGCACAACAGCAAAAGATATGGGTATTGCAAACGCTGGACCTATCCCAAACACGCTTTTGGCTCGTCAAAATATCGCAAACGTAGATCCTAGCGATAAAACAAGCACAGAAAAAGATGTAAATATGGGTATATCTGCCGATGGCCAAAGCCTAATAGGTTCTAGTGACACAGCTAAAGCTGCAATGCCAGCAGAGAACACAACAAAGCCAGCTACTCCTAATAAAGGAGAAGCGATTGGCGAAGAAAATGCAGACAATAGTAATCCACATAATCCCCCTGAAGGAGAGTTTTGTACTCATGACTATTGTGAACATGGTAATTGCATGGAGGGTGCTTGTCCTAATGCCTGTAGTGCATGTAGCACTCGACAAGAGATACCAGGCGGAGAAAATAAAATAGATGGAGCACCAGCTTCAAATACTGCAATAGTAGGAAAAGATGTCACTAATGCACACCCTAAAAAGCCAGGTAAATATAGCGATGTGCCAGAAGATAAATTTCTTGATACAGCAAATCACAAATACCCAGTTGATGCAAAACATCTACCAGCAGCACTTGCATACTTTAATCATTCAGGACAGCGTTCAGCTGGTGGATATTCTACTAGTCAATGGTCAGGTATGGGCTCAAAACTCGCAGGTCTTTTAGGCGGCGGGTATCACTATGATTCTTCATCAGAAAAAGTCGTTCAAAACGACTCTGGTGGAGATAAAACGAAATCTTTTATTGCGGAAGGGGGTGACTTAAACAAT
>Ga0302221_10001457_pt1 | contig 15290 bp, 14 predicted proteins | sample II_Palsa_E2_1_FD_193517 | JGI IMG/M metagenome (GOLD analysis project Ga0302221, IMG submission 193517) | Peat permafrost microbial communities from Stordalen Mire near Abisko, Sweden - II_Palsa_E2_1 | ecosystem: Environmental > Terrestrial > Soil > Palsa > Peat permafrost | place: Sweden... | reverse complement strand
AAATAGCGTTTTGAGGTGCCTTAAAATTATAATAGCCCAGGGTATTCAGTAAATAAAATATGGAACTGCAGGCCATATATCCCGCAAAAATGATCTGTACTAAAATGATCGGGCGCATTATTTGGTCGGCAAAGGGCCTGTCATCGGGTAAAGGTTTTATTTTGCCGGTTAGCGTAACATAAAAAATAAAAAATGATCCGGCCCATGCTGTAAAATAAGACAAGAGCGGATCACTATCAAACAGGAGGGACAATAACCATGGTATATAAAGGATGACTAATTTTCCGTAAGGAGTATTGTTATTATCCATCTTTTATTTTAGGGGCGATGACACGTAACCGCGATTAATTGATAAATGGTTCATTAATGATTATTTTTTCAATAGCATTTGCAATATGCACAAAACTCCAGGTATCGACCAATATTTTTGACTGGTTGCCATATTCATTTAGTTTTTCTTTATCGGTGATCAATGTTTTTAGCGCCGACCTTAAATCGGTTATATCATCACTTTTGAATATTATACCATTTGCATTTGTAACAAGATTAATGGCACAGCCACATTTGTCAGATACTAATACAGCCTTTCCGCAGGCCATCGCTTCGTTAACGGCTAACCCCCAGGTTTCTCCGGGACCTTTTGAGGGCAGGCAAAATAAATCGCAGGCCTGGTATACTACCGGCATGTATGATTGATTTTGAAAACCCATGAAATGAATGCGCTTGTGTTCTTTGGCTTCGGAGCGCAGTACCGTTTCCAACAGCCCATCTCCAACAAATAACAGGTGAACATGCGGCTCATTTAATAATAAAAAGGCATCCAATAATAATAGGGGGGATTTTTTATCTTCCAGTTTCCCGGCAAAAAGAACCAGGATTTCGTCTTTATTAATATTTAAGTCTTGCCTTAATTGCAGGGCTTCAGGCATTCTGTCTACAGAAAAACGATTATTATCTATGGCATGCGGAGCAAAACTTAACTGATCATTTTTTAAACCATATTTTTTAAAATAGGCTTTATTATTGGTGCCCACATAAAAGGCGTGGTCAATATGCCGGTAGATCCACTTTAGTAAAATGCCTTTTAAGATCGATCTGATACCTGTTTGCTCATCCAGCAAAGTTGAATCGCCTCTGAAATATACCGGGAGCTTATTTTTAAAATAGCGTATGGCTTTTAAATGGCTATGATAGGCCCAGCCGAAAACTAATACAGCGCCCGGTTGCCATGCGTTTATTTGGGCTATGAGATCGGGGTTAACTATCCCTTTAAAATGGTGTGAACCAGGATTTGTAGCGGTGTTGTTTACCCATTCAAAGGGATAACCATCTAAAAGAGGCATGTCCCAGTCTATCACTTTTCCAAAACCCGGATCATGTTTTTTTACCGAAGTGTCGCCCCAGGTATAAAATACTTTAATAGCTATTTGCCCGCGCTGCTGTAGTAACTGAAAAACAGGCGCGTAATATTGAATGGGATGGGTGGTGATAATCGCTAATTTTCGCATTAAATTTAAATGGATTCTCCCATCACTTTAACCGGGCGTGCATTTTTAATACGCTCATTTATAAAATCAATATCCCGGCAATAAATGGTATTGTGCGAACCGTGATATTCAATTGCATTTAGCTTTCGTTTAAACGCGTTATAATTATAGGGTATAAAACCATTTAAAAGGAGCAGTTCATGTATCTTATTTTCATCAAAACCATAACGCACGCCGCTTCCGTTAAGTTCAATTATGATGGCTTTTAAGTTGGGGTGCCTTAGTGTTTTTGCCATGCCTTTTAATACTTCGGTTTCATAGCCTTCCACATCTATTTTAATTAACGCGGGAGCGGCTGTTTTTAACAGAGAATCAAGGGTGATGACTGGCACCGTCATAATTCCGGTTGCTGATTCATCGTTAGCAATAACATGGTTAGTAGTATCCTCATTTTGTGAAAACACTACTGATGATGATGCCAAACCTCCCGCCACTGCATTAATTAAAGTAACTTTGTTTTGCAGGCTATTTAGCTGCACATTTTTACAGAGTAAATTAAAGGTGAGTTTTGCAGGCTCTATAGCCGTGGTGGATGATTTGCACACGCCGGAAGCCAATAAGGTGTAGGAGCCGACGTTTGCGCCGATATCAAAAAAAACGTCATCTATTCGCAAAAAATGTAATAGGAAGGCCATGTCGTCAAATTCATGCAAGCCGGCATAAATATTACCGGTAATACCTGTTAGCCCCTTGCGGGCATAAAACTTCACTGGCGATATAAAACTTTTGACAATGAGTTTGGATGGCGAAAACATACTTTGCAATTGCCAAGCCAGTAAACGCAAAAGGGATGTTAAAGGATGCTTTTTACCCAGCGGATGTTTCAGAATAAAGCCGATAGTTCTATTAATTTTTTGCATTTAGCACTAAATTGAAGAGGCGGCACTGCTTTAAAGTCATTTGGCGGGCAGAATACCTGTTAATGGCATTGTCATTATATTGAGGGGGCGCCAGTTGGCCATCGCCTACTGATCTTAAAAATCCGGTAAGATCCTTTTTTTGCACGTCATCATAATTATAAATATGAGTTGCGCCGTATTCTTTTAAGATGCTGATAGCGGAGCTTTTTTTATTGAAAATTGCCAGCAACGGTTTATTGACCATTAAGTAAGGGTATATTTTTGAGGCTGTATACTTAGGATCGTCCGAGCCCGGAATAAACAGCGCATCGGCCTGCTGTAGGGTTACAAGAGAATGGTAGTAACTTATTCTATCGGTTATTTCAATAACATTATTCTCGATGCCATATTGTTCCGCAAGTGGTAACAGCGTAGGAATACCCTGCCCATTGGCCGCATAGCTGGTGCCTATGAAATAAAATTTAAGTTTGCTGAACATTTGTCCATCACTCGCCAAGGCTTGCTTAAAGGCTTCGAAAAGCGGCGTTACCGCTTTGTGCATATCATTACCGCCCCGGCCTACATATACCACATTTTTAAAGCCACTTTTTAACAATGGCGGGAATGTATCAGAGTAATCCGCCGCGATTTTTAAATCGGCGTCAAATGCGCCGAAAGTTATAGTAGCAGAAGGGCGGGAAGAAACTTCGGGGTAGCGCTTTTTCAGATCATCAATATAATCGTCAGAAACACTAATTAATCCGTCCGAATTTTTAACAGCCTTGGGCTCCAGGTATTTATTAAGCCGGTACGAAAACCAATATTTTGGCGGCCGCTGCCCTTTTGATTTATGCTGGTAATATTCGGAATGCCAGGGGTCCTGCATATCAATTACATAGGGAATACCACAGCGTTTTTTCCAATAGGAACCTAAACTGCAAACCGGAAACTGTGTGGTTGAAAAATAAATAAGATCATATTTTCCAGTTTTTAAAAGCTGGTTAACTTTTTTCAGGTAAAAATATACCGACCTAAGCGCGATACTACCCAAACCTAATTTAGATGTCCAGCTTTTGTTGAACGCTTGTACTTTATGAATTTTTGTAGCTTGGGGTACACTTTCTATCAGTAAGTCGTCCTTAGCTATATCTACATATTCAGGGTCTACGCATACTACCTCGGCATCCCAGCCAAAATCCTTAAAATAAGGAAGGCTCATGCGTACGCGCTGCATATCGGCAGCATTAACAGGCGGGAAATATGGCGAAATGATCAGTACGCGTTTCAACTAAGCTATGGGGTTGTATTTGCTGTTTATTTTACGGGCAATTATATGCGATGGCTTTTCAATAGCGAGGTAAAACAAGTATGAAAATAAGATTATCAATAAGATGAACAGTGGGTAAGTTAATACCGTGTTGGTTATGAATAAGCCTAAAATTATGTAAAGCAATGGATGACACAGATAAAGTGAATACGAAAATTTACCCATTTTCTCTAATGAGTTGATAGGAGCGGCTTTTTTGTAATAAACAATCTCAGTTTGTATCCATTTATAAAGCACAAGCGCAAAAATATTCATGGATAGAATATAACTGATATGTAAATGGAATTTTGCGAAGCAGCAAAAGCAGCTTATACCATAAACAAGTACCCGGTAAAAGATCAGCGATTTAAAAGTTGTTCCTGTTAAATTATCTATATGTTCGGCTATCAACACACCCAACAGCCAGCAGGGCAAACCTATTATCCAGGTTAGCCACACTCCGAATTGCCAATAATACCCCTGGTAATTGCTATTGGATTGTTTAATGAAGGCCAAAACATCGTGGTAGGCTAATGATAGGATAAGTATAGCTGCAATTGTGTAAGCGATAATAAATTTGTTTCTCCAACTGATATTTATTTTATAAAGAAAGGGATAAATGGTGTAATAGATCAGTTCACAATAAAGGCTCCAGGTTACCGCTTTTTCCGGATGGTTAAATTGTGTACCAACCAATACTATTACCGCTAGCGGAATCAATACCCTTACAAACCGCCTTATCCAAAACTCTTTCAAGTTACTGATACCATTTTTATTTGGATAATGAATAACAAAGCCTGAAATAATGAAAAAGGCGATAACAGCGGAAGTACCATCAAACGCATTTGCCAAAAAATACCCACTATACCTGAGAAGCGAGTGAGCCGAATGTTTTAAAGCGTTGGCATAAGCATTATCGATATGAGACAGTAGTACAATTATTGCCAATATGATCCGGATGCTATCAACACCACTAAACCACTTATTTAAGCCTTTTGTTTCCTTTTGGGGATGCACGTTAGTCAGTTCTGGGCGCATTTTTAACCAGGCTGGTTAATTTTTCTGATTCATTTTCCCAGTTATAATATGCTGCGTGCTGAATTGCTCTTGCCCTGGCGGCCTTGAGTTCCGCAGGATCGTTTAACCAATTCTGTAGCGCATGTATCTCTTCAGATAGCGGATGTTGGGAAAGTTTAAACCCTGGTTTAAATTGCTCAAACGCCTCGTTTTGGCCATCGGTATCACTGGTAATTACAGGCAGGCCCGATTGGAGATATTGAAAAAACTTATTGGTTATCGTATAGTTCCTGCTCGGGGGCGAGGTTAGCTCTAAAGCCAGGCCAACATCAAAGCTTGCTATTTTGCCCGCTAATTCCTCATCGGTAACTATTGGATGAAAAAATAATTGCTGATGCTTTGGCATAAGCTGAACTAAACTTTTTTTGTATACAGCGCTAATATTGCCAAGTAAATGTAATTGGACAGGGAGATCAACCAAATTCAGAATGCTGATGAATTCTTCCAGGCCCCTGCCAGTTCCTATAGTTTGTGAGAACCAGAAGAGCTTTATGGGCGAAAAAAACTCTTTATCAATTTTTAATAGGCCGGACCCTGCGGGGAATACATTATAAATAACGGCCGGCTGTTTACAATTATATATATGCGCCAGCTTTGCAGCCAACGTTTTTGATGTGGTAATACTAAATGTGCCATTACTTAACGCCGCAGATTCCGCTTTTCTGAGCAGTTTTATCGGTCTTTTATTCTGCGCCTGGGGCAATAGGTCTTCAGAATACCAGTCCTCAAAATCAAAAGCTACCTTATGGCCTTTTTTGATAAGCGAGGGACCTATACAAGTGGCCAATTCCTGGTGCATAATGTATAGATTGGCTTTTATTGACCTGCATTTTTTCAACAATCGCCATACATTATAACCCAGGCTATAGGTGTTTTCGATATGTAGTTTGGATTGCAAATCGGTAGCGATTTTTTTTACGAGCCGTTGTGTAAAAGAATTAAAGCCGGGTTTACGTAAGTCGCTGTAAAACTCATATTTAATGGCCGTTGATTTTAACAGATGCAGGTCCTGCAATAAAAGCTCATTTGAATGAATGGCTGTTAAAATGGTAACCACATAATTCAATCGGGCCAATGCCAGGGCTTCCTTTAATACTCTTGGATTGCGGCATAAATGTGATTGCGACACAATACAGATCTTTTGTTCAGGAGGCATTATCTCGGTAGCGGTTACGCGTATGGGTTAAAAGGAAATTGTAAACAGCGGATTGTTCCCTCAGATATTTTTTGAATGATATCAACTTAAAATTGGTTTTTACAAGCCACCTGCTAAATAAGTACCAATCGTGCAGGGTAAAATACTTATAAAGCGTTTTGTTTTTTAGCAGGTAAATATTAGCGAGAAAAAAATTAGCTACCGGGCTTGGAGATTGCTGCCTGTAATAATTTAAAGTATCAGCAAATGTTTCTGCCGGTTTACCCGATGCGGCGACAAAACTGCTCAGTTGCATTGCCTGGCACGCCGTCCATTGCCATGGCTTATTTTTAGATCTGGTTGTTGAGGAGGTTACCGAAAAATTGGCTAATATTTTTGAGTTAAGATAAACCGGGTGTTTAAATGCTCTTTCGCGTGTCATTTCCATGGCATCAAAAAGCGTACTGCCAGGTATAAGATATACTGGCGCTTTAGCGCCTTTATATAACATTGCTCCGTTGGAGTATATAGCGCCCAAAGCGTGCTGTGGCTGCGGCCAATTGAATGCCTTATCGTTATTTAAAGGCCATACCGTTTTTCCGGTATCTTCCCATTGATTGTTAGCATATTCTTTCCATATCCGCATATTGCTCCAAGCGATATCAAGTTCTGGTTTTTCATCCATAATGGCGATCATTTCTTCGAGGAAGGTTGGTTCCCACCAGTTATCATCTTCCAGTATCGTCGCATATTTTTCTTCACATCCTTTAAAGGCAAGGTTAAAGCTGCCCGTTCCGCCTAAGTTAACCGGATGGTATTTCATAACAAAACGATCATCGTTCAGTGTACTGATAAATTCAGCAGGGAAAGAATCGCCGGGTAAATCATTATGTACTTCACATACCCAGTTTTTACAAGTTTGAGCTAATAAACTTTGGATAGATCGCGCTATTAAATAGTTTCTATTATAAGTGAAAAAATATATCCTGCATACCGGCATTGCTATTGGTAACCTGTTAACGCTTTAATTCCTTTGGTTAATTTCCAACCCAAAATATCCCGCAATATTTTGGTGTAACCGCCTGCCGGAAAGGGAATGGTGGATCCCCCCAAATCCCTGATCCTTTTTTCTGCAATACTGGTAAGATCTTTTTGATAAGGATAAAACGTGTATACAAAACTTTGCAGGCTATTGGCAGCGGCTTTTTTTACCCTGTGGCTATTTTCATAGCCGAGCATGTACGAGGTGCCTTTATTGATCGAGTTAAAAGCCGACTCCACGCCTTCCCGCGATTTTAGCCGGGAGAGGGAATTATCCAACCCGCTTCTGTAGTAAAGAATGGCATCATCAGTAAACTTTACTTCGTGTGTACACAACAACACCCGTATAAAAAACTCAAAGTCGTTTATCAGGCTCAAACTTTCATCCCATAATCCGGATCTGTCGAGCACCTCACGCGGGATCAACCACAAGGCACATTGCATCATGGCTTGCGCCTTATCCATTAATTGAATGAGCCAATCGATAGGTTTACAATCCTGTTTTATAATATCATCGTTTAATTTAAAAGTATTCAAATCATCGTTATAAAACCTGCCCCATGACGCAGTAGCTATGGCATTTGTTTCATCGCGTAAGCATTTCACCTGGTTTTCAATATAGTTTGAAGATATCAGGTCATCCGCATCCATAAACTTGATTAAATTCCCCTTCGATAGGTGGAAAGCCTGATTAGCAGCACTGCACTGGCCCTTATTTTCCTGGTGAAAGACTTTTATTCGGCTATCTGTAATTTTCTCAAGCTGTTGTACGGTATCATCGGTTGATCCATCGTTAACAATAATTAATTCCCAATTGCTATAGGATTGCTTTAAGATAGATGTTACTGCATCACCTATATACTTCCCCGCATTATATGCAGGCATACATATCGAAACTAAGGGATCAGGCAATGTATTTCCTCCAGGCAATTGTATAATATCCCTTTTTAGATTGATCCACATAGTGCTGCAAAGTACCCGTGCTATTTAAAATATTTTCGTTATCCGGGTTTACTATATAATCATTGGCGGTTAAAACCACGCTTTTATTACCGGCTACCAGCATAGCGGATAAAGCCTGTTCTAAAAAATACGTTGCGTTTTCTTTTTGCTCCAGTACTTTTACCCAGTTTTCAAGTGTTTCCCAATTTATGGTTTCACTGTTCAGGCCTATGATGCCCACATTTAGCAGCGGAGGGATAGCCGCACCAGCTAATTGTTCCATCAGTTGCTGTGAATAGCCGTATGATTCTGTGCAATCAACCATATACATCGGTTTCTCAGGATTTTTAAGCCAGGCAATCATTGCGGCAGGGTTATTCCAAAATAGCATATCAGAATCAAGCACCAGCTTCCAGGCATTGCCCGGAAGGGTATGAATATCAGTTAGCTTTTTAATATGCGGGTATACCTTACGCTTATGCCGCAATACAGGAAAGCTATTTTGTGGAAATGTTTTTTCAATATTCTGCTCGATGATGGCTTTTGTGAATATTTCGGCACCGGGCAATTGTTTATTGATCTGTTGGATGTGTAAATCCGTTAAACTGCCGTCGTCAACCAGCATATACCTGAATTTTTCGGTCGAGTGTTTACTTAATGACTGTATGCAGAACAATGTTTGATACAAAAATCGTTCGCCGGTTAAAAAATATACCGGCAAGCCATCTGAATAGGAGTTTACTGGTGGTAAGTACGGCGCAGCCTTTTTCATTAATTTGCTGCTGTACAGCATATAGAGATAACCTGCATAACCGCCAAATTTTTTAACTCTTTTTAATTCGGCCCTGGGGTAACGGTATAGTAAGTTAATTAGCGATTGTATCAAGATGAGGCGGTATGTTTGGCTTTGCCGGTACTAAAGTATTTATTGGAAATATTTCTGCCCTCGTTTATAGATGGTTTTTCAATTCCGGTGAAGATTAGCCATGCTATAAAGTTGATGAAAAGATAAACGAGAATATCATACGCTAAGTTTGCGAAAGGGTGTTGCTGTATATATGAGCTTTCGAATAAGTTTAAAATGAATACGCCGATCGGAACATGTATAAGGTAAACAGAATAGGAATATTGGCCCAACTTGCTAAAGATATTTTCGGGCATGTGCAGATAGTTACTGGCAACGATCAAAGATGTTGTTATAAGTGTAACAACAATATACTCGGGATGGTAATAAAATAAATAGATCAGGCTGAATAAATTCGCGGTCAATAAAGCTGCAAAACCCAACCAGGAAATTTTATCTGATGCCTTAAAATAATAGTAAATACTTATACCCAAGCCAAAAGCGGGCCATTGGTCTAAAAAAAACAAAAGTCGGATATGATGAAGCTGCGGAACCGCGGATAATACCGATACGGCTATTAAGAAACAAATAGCCGTTTTTTTATGAAACAATAAGGCCAGGAATACGGTGAGGTAAAAGAACAGTTCATAAGTTAACGACCAATATACCCAATTGATGGTTTTAATATTGGTAAGCGGAGAGGTTGTAAGTGTGAGCATAGCCAATACTTCCGGCGCAGTTTTAGGTAAAAAATGAACCGCATTACTGCCAATATAAAGTTTTTGAAAAACTGCTGCAAAGCCTACGATCAGCAGGCTAAACCAGTAGGGAGGAAATATGCGAAAAAGCCTGCGGCATAGAAAATCCTTAACATTGCTTGAATTATGGGCTGATAAAATAATACAATACCCGCTGATAACAAAAAATACGGGAACACCCAGCCAGCCATATTTTACCGTATTACGATACCAGTTATTTACAATAGGCAGAGCCTGGGTTAAATGGAAAAGAACAACTATTAACGCTGCGACAAAACGTAAGGCATCAATAGTATTGTTATGTTTTTGCATTTCTTTTTATTGCAGCCAGGCCATCAAACAATCCACAGGCACCCTTCCATTTAATATAGTTCACTTTGTTTTGCCAGGCACTATAAGTAAACCAAGCCTTTGTTTTTCTAAAAGGGATGCTCCACGCCGGGATTTCATTCCAGGGATTGATGTGGTGCTTTTTCAAAACCTGCACCCAGGAGCGATTGGTGTTGTTTAACAACCGGGCAAGATACTTCACCTGCATCCGCGCCTCCGGAATGATATGTTTTAACACCAGCGAAGGAAAATAACCAACCTGCCAGCCTGATTGTAAAATTTCAAGTACGATGTCATTATCCCCGCCTGAGTATAGCGAAGTTCCCTTTCTATCCAATATGATGGCATTGCCGGTTTTGATCTTGTTGATATAGGAGGCGATGACCGATCTTCTTATAGCCATGCCTGCGCCTATGGGGGCAAAACCCGGGTATTCATTTTTCCAGGCTGTTACCAATTCAGCCTCACCCATATCTCTTAGTGCGAGGCTGCCGTAGAATTCCTTTAACCATTCCGGCGGCTCAACCTCAAACGCCGGGATGGATTTGCCGCCTATAGCGCCTAAACTGCTGTTTGATTTAAATAAGGACAATGTATTTTTAAGATAATCCTTATCCAATATATTATCGTCATCAACCATGACAATAATTTCTCCTGATGCCTGTTCAAAACCTTTTAAACGGGCATGGGTAAGCCCTTGTTTTTTGGCCCTTACAGTCTTATTATTGGGATGCCAGCTTAATTCGGGGTTAACGGGGAACGTGGAATTGTTATCTACAATAATTAGTTCCCATTGTTTATAAGGTAAAGTTTGATGCCGCAAACCTGAAATGGTTTGACTAAGGCGGGATGGATCGGGATTAAATGTTGGAATTATTACAGAAATAAAGTCTGTCATTCCCTGTATCCCGTTATTTGGGCAGGTACCCCTAAAGCAATTGCATACGGAGGCAAATCTTTTGTAACCACAGCTCCCGCACCTATTACGCAGCCATCGCCAATGGTTACACCACCTAAAACTTTAACACCAGCGCCTATCCAAACGTCGCTGCCGATCATGACGGGTAGCAGGATGTCGCTTTCTGATCGTATCAGTGTGTTTTTACCCGGTACGGTATGATTGGAGCTTACAATACATGCATGCATGGCTATCAACGTATTTTCACCAATAGCAACGCCGCCGTGGCCATATATGGTAACGTACTCGCCTAAAAAAGTATTGCTGCCAATATTAATATGGCCACCATAGGCTTTTAGAACAACGCCTTGTGATAATTTGCAATTGTTGTTAATGGTAACTTTACCTTTTTTGCCGTTTAAAAAGCCTTTGCTTATAACTGCTAAAGGCCATATTACCACATTCTTTTTAATGATAATGCCAGATAGCCTGAACAAATTGATATATAGGGTGGAAATGATCTTTAGCATAAGAAAGTTCCCATCAATTCTTTAAAAGCCTTAAAGCCCGACGTCGCGTTTTCGGCATTTTCCATATCAAGATATATAACCGAATATTTAAGATCACATATTGATGAAATACGATAATAGCAGGGCTGGTATGATTTTCCGTTCGGATAGATCTCCAGAACTTTAGTGCCGGGCCTGCATAAATAAATATTACTTAACCCTGCGCCATGTGGCCCGATCACGTGAGTAGCATCCTGTAACTGGCTGATCGTATCATCATCGCTTAGCGATGAAAGATAGATCCTTTCGATCTCCGGATAAGATGATAAGATAAGTTCCTCCCATTGAATATCCCGTATAAATCCCTTCCTGCTGATCAGGATCACTTTTTTTGATGATGACGTTGCGGCCTGCGGCTGACTTACGCAAAATAAGCTTTTTAACGCGTTTACACACCAATTGCTTATCTGCTGATCATTAATGAGCCTGCTGCTGAAAATCAACTGGTCGCACTCATAATGCGCGGCATTATTTACCCATATAATTTTATCGGTGTTGATCCCGGCTCTATTTATCCATTTAAGCTTCCAGTCATTAACCGGGCCATTAAATAAAATAAAATCAGCATTATCAATAACCTGTTTAAAAAAGTAGATCTTTATTATTGATTCGAATAAGAAATGGTAAAAACCAGCATCGGCGCCATTGGTTAAACACGAAATGGTTATTCCCTTTAATTTAACCCGTTCAGGGAAATTAAGGATATTGGTAAAGGGTGAATCTTTAAGATCGTCGAACCATTCCTTTGCCGATTCGTTTATAAATGTTCTTTTATCCTTATCATAAACCAAGCCCCAGGGCCCAAGTAAACAACCGTTTGATACACTGTAGATATACCTGTCGGGTTCTTTAAAAATACCGGAGATGAGGTATCTCTCTTTTCCCTGTACATAATAAACGGTTAATTTATTATGTACGGCTTCCGCTAATTGAGGATAATAAATAGTGCTCCCGGTTTCCTTTAGCAAAATGGCAGAAAGATCTTCTGCCACATTAAGCGACTCGCCAATGGGTTTGGTGTATAATTGGCTAAATCTTTCGATCTTATAGGGCCAACGAGTAAAACTCATAACCCACATTTTTTTTAGTTTTTGTATTAAATTATTGCCGGCCAATTGGTAAAGGAGTAAGGTTTATCGCTTTATAAAAAACTTTAATAATTTGTTGATAACAGCCGATGGGAGTATTTTATTAAGCTGATATATAAGGGCTATCCTGCCAGTTTTTAATGCCAGGCTATGTTGTTTGTTCAATACAATAATATCGCCCAGGTGTTGATATTGCCCCATCATAATAAAAGCATTTTGTATTTTTTTTAATTCCGTTCCGAATATAGCGGGGCCCACTTTATCCAAATAGGTTTTCAAATACAGCTTTATAAATTTGAGGCGACAATTCCAGCACCATAGCTGATCTTGACTTACGCCATTGTTGTGCCTTAACGAATAGGCCAATACATGATCTATAACCGCAAACGTAGCGCCAGCGTCTGCAAGGCGAATATGGAGATCGGCATCTTCCCAGCATTTAATCTCCTCGTTAAAGCCATTTACTTTCAAAAAAAAATACTTTTTATATACCGTATTAATTATACCCAGGGGATTGGATATAAAGTATGCTAAAGGGTTCTTTACCAGTTCGACTTCATTGTAACGCCATTCTATGATCGCCTGCCGGGTTTTCGCGTCTATCCAATCGGCATTTCCTAAAACAACATCAGCGTTAATATCTTTTATTTTTGTATTTACTAATTGAAGAAACGCCGGGTTTAACTCATCATCAATATCATGAAAATGAATATATGAGCATGAAGCAGCTTCTGCCAGCCTGTTACGTGCATGGCCCTGTCCTCTATTTATTTCGCCCCGTATAACCTTAAAGCCTTTTGATGTTAATAAGCCGGCGGAATTATCCGTGCTGGCATCATCATAAAATATTACTTCGTTGAATGATTGCTTTAGTTTAGCAACATGCTCTAAAAAGGGTTTAATATACGCTGCGGCATTATAGCAGGGGATTAATAAACTTACAGATGTTTTATGATCACTTGTCAATTGTCGTCTTTAAAATGATTTGTCTGGTTTTTTTTAAAGCCCTATGCAAAAAGCCGGGATTCCGGTTATCACCGCCAAGCAAATGCGGATTAGATGGCGGCAGCTTTATATTAAATGGTATTTTGATGTTTACCTGTTCATCAGATGTCACCTCTTTAAATAGGGTTATCCATTTTTCGGCATTTATTGTTGAAGAGAACTTGTTTTGAATTAGCTGCTTGCAATTAGCCGACATTTCTTCCCAAAGTACAGGGTTAAACTGTAGTTGTTTAATTTTAGCACTTAAATTGATAGGCTGCTCAATAAAAAAACCGGTTTTATCATTTGTGAGTAACTCTGGAATGCCCGATTCTATCCATTTACAGATAGGTACCACACCGCAAGCCATGGCTTCTATTAAGGCAACGGGTATACCTTCGTAATCAGACATCAAAACGATGCAATGGCTTTTTAACAATACATTTTGTGCATCCTGGTTAGAAATATTGCCGACAAAGAAAATATTCGCCGGCGAATGATGATCCTTTAAAATTTGTTCAACAATATATTCATCAGGCCCCGAACCGTATATGTACAACTCAATATTTGAAAGCTGCTGCGCGCAATAGCAAAAGGCGGTTACAATATCTCCTATCCTTTTTTGTTCCTGAACTATTCGGCCCATATATACTACTTTGAAAATCTCGCCTGGCGTGTAAGTGCTTTTATTATCAGGCAGCAAGGAACCGTAAGGTATTTGATACGCATTTACAGAAGTTTCAACATTCGATACTTTTTTATATATAGTGGAGGAAACAGCTACTACGGCTGTTAAATAAGTACAATATTTCTTTTCTATAAATTCGTGAATTATTGCAGCATATTCCTGGTCGTCGTTATGCAATATACCTACTGTTGCAATCCCAGCTTGAATAACCCATTTAGAGGCATATAAAGCCGGGAGCATATTGCCGGGAACAAAAACCTCGGGCTTGCAGGTGTTCAAATACTGCAATATCCATTTCACCTGCTTTTCGGTATAATGCGGATATGGCATCACCGTACAATCTACACCACTCTTTTTTAGCAGAGGGAGTACGGTACAATCATTTTCGGCAGCCCATGCAATGCATATTACACTAACTTCTATCTCTTTTTTTACAAGTTCCGGTAACAGTTTCATTATCCAGGCGTTTATGCCGTTGATGATATTTTTGCCATCATATATACAAAAGACAACTTTCACAGAACAAATAATGAGATTGTAGGAGTGCCGTTGCCAGGATTGTTATAAAATATAACCCTGTAAAACTTTACACTTAATTTCGATAGCTTTTCAATAAAGCTGTTGACGTAGTGCTCGGCAGTGTAACAAGTTACAAATAATAAGTGTTTCATTGATTAATTGCCAGAGTTACTTCGGCATGTTTAAAGCGCTGCACCCTTTTAGTCCTGTACCTTTCTATCGGTTCACCTACAAATTTATTAACTAATAATGCCAATATAATAACCATAATTAACGCCGTAAATCCTTTGTCGATGACTTTTGGGAACCTGTTAATCGTAACCATTTTAATAACTATAACCTGGCTAATGTAAATAGGGTAAGACAGGTTGCCTAAAAACCTGTCGATCTTGCTTTTTTTAGTCGCCTCAAAAGCAAATGGTAAACAGCACGCAACGCTTAAAAAAAGGATAGTTTGTTTAAGATAAGTGTAAGAATCCGGTAAGATTTTATAGTAGGATAACACCACAAATAAAAGGACACCATACAGCATATATTGTAATTTTTTATTCCCCTTTTCCTTAACAAATTTAATGTAAGCACGGTAAGACAATATTCCGGCTACAAAAAACATAACTTGAGTTGGGAAGAACATATAACTCCAGGGAGCTGCGTCGTAATAAATATATGCGAGCCCAAATCTTAAGGCCAAGCTTGCCAAAAATAATATAATCAGCAAATACACA
>Ga0302221_10001456_pt1 | contig 15295 bp, 9 predicted proteins | sample II_Palsa_E2_1_FD_193517 | JGI IMG/M metagenome (GOLD analysis project Ga0302221, IMG submission 193517) | Peat permafrost microbial communities from Stordalen Mire near Abisko, Sweden - II_Palsa_E2_1 | ecosystem: Environmental > Terrestrial > Soil > Palsa > Peat permafrost | place: Sweden... | reverse complement strand
AGGCAAAACTGGAATTTTACAATGATAGGGGCGAAGTGATCAATACTTTTCCAAATTGAATTTGATGCTGCGCTACCGCAAGCTTAGTAACCACGCGACTTTACTTTTTGGGTAAATGATGGGTCTCGAACCCAATCTTAATCGTAGCCAACTGCCCATTGAGAGTTTGGGTCTTGCAATTTTTTTTTATATTTTCGTAACATGGATATTGACAATTACGACGACATTAAAATTTCTGTTGATTTTAAAACTTTTTCGTTTGTGAGTAAAGATTACACCAACAAGGGTAGAAATTCAATCAAAAATCCTGCAGTTCTGCCTTACATCTCCAGTTTACCCCATCCGTCACGGTAAGTGCGGCGGATAAACTGGTTAGCGGGCTCAAAATTGGTAACGCGCATGTTTTCGCCATCCCATTTTAAATCAACATACCGTCCGCTAAACTTATAGCCTTCCATATTGCCGTAAACCGGGTCGTTGCGTTTTATTTTTTCCTGTATATTAAAACTCCTTAACAGCAGGTTGCCCAGCAGCACCGTTTCGGTAAGCGGCCCGGCATAACCTTCAAACGGTGAATCAACTTCGGCGTTGCCATATCCGGCAATGGCGGCATCAACCCATTGCCACCAATGGCCATCCATGCCACCAGATATACGCGGGTACTTTTGGGGCACATTAATATCCTTGTTCAGCGCCACAGGCAATAACCTCGGGTGACTTCCACCCCATCCGCAGGACACTTTTCCTTTAGTGCCGATAAACAATGTACAACCCTCAAAATCATTTTCGCTCGGAATATCACCAAGCACTTCGTTCATATTTATGTCCGGGTCAATTTCCTCAAGGCGGTCTGGCGTAATACCGCCGTCCATCCAATGCAGGTCGAGGTTTTTGCCATTTTTAAGGGTAAACTTAAACTTTATCGAACTGGAAACCGGGCCGCTTTCAGGGAAAATACCTTCCTTAAAAATACCTGTATAAACGGTACTCGCACTACCCGAAATATCGGTAGGGTAGCCAAGCCCAAGCAATTTAAAGGGCGGTCCCATAATATGGCAGCCCATATCGCCAAGAGCGCCGGTGCCAAACTGCCACCAGCCGCGCCAGTTAAAAGGCACGAGGTTATCAACATAATCGGTATGTTGCGCTGTGCCGAGCCACAAGTCCCAGTTAAGTTCTTTAGGTATGGGCGGCTTTGCCGATGGCCATTGGATGCCCTGCGGCCATACGGGGCGGTCTGTCCAGCAATACACTTTTTCAATATCGCCGATAAGGCCTGCCTCAAACCATTCGCGCATGGTGCGCATGCCATCGCACGAAGCACCCTGGTCGCCCATTTGGGTTACCACTTTGTATTTTTTGGCGGCCTGGGTAAGCACTCGGGCCTCGTAAATATCATGTGTTAAAGGTTTTTGCAGGTATAAATGCTTTTTCAGCTGCATGGCGCTATGGCCAACAATAGCATGGTTATGATCAGGAATTGCTACGGTAACGGCATCAAAGTTTTTGCTTTCCTTGTCGAACATTTCGCGCCAGTCCTGGTAAAATTTTGCTTTCGGGAAATCCTTTCTGCGCGCTGCGCCGGGCCGGTCATCCACATCGCATAAAAAAGCGATTTCGGCATTCTTTTTTGGCGCGGTGGCAAAATGATGGATATCATTTTCGGCCTCGCCACCGGTACCCACGGCCGCTATGTACAGTTTATCGCTTGGTGCTGTGTATCCCTTTCCGCCCAATACAAAACGGGGTACAATGTAAAACCCTGCCATAGCGATGGCCGTTTTTTTTATAAACTCCCCGCGACTGATTGCATTTTTACGGGTAGTATTTTTGTTTTTTTCCATGATGGTTTGGGTTATTTCATAATGAGCGGCCTTACAGCAACTTCCTTAAAAAATACTATATCATTATCGCTGTGATTTTGCAGACCTATATAACCATAATTAGGCCGCAGGCCGCGAAAAGGCTCATAATCAAATTTGCGGGGTGGGGCAGGGTCGCCTTCTGTATAATCGGTTACCAACTGGCCGTTTACGTAAACAATAGTGTGCGGGCCGTCGAGGGTAATTTCCATCACGTTCCATTGCGGGCCGGGCTTTCCAGGCTTTGAATGCGGTTTGGATATAGAATACAGGGCGCCGGTAATATGATATTCATCTTCGCCTGAAGTTTCGGGGTGGTTATCTATCTGCACTTCGTAGCCATAATATACCGGCATGAATGCTTCGCTCGGCTCAATGGGGATACGAATAAAAAAGCCCGAATTGCTGTTTTCTTTTTCCATTTTGTAAACAACACGGATAATACAATTGCCAAATTTTTCTCTCGACCAGTAGCAAAGGCCCATACCGCCGTGGCTGCCGGTTAAACCATTTTCAACATACCGGCTGCCTGGGCCAACCTGTTTCCAGCCGTCGAGGTCCTTCCCGTTAAAAAGCTGCCGCCAGCCGCTATCAATGGGTTTAGGGGATTCAATTTTTTTGTTGTGGAGGGATGAATTTTTTACCGGGGGATGGGTTGATGGCAGCGCCCCGCCGCATAAAACTACCACCAGGAAACCAACGCATAAGCATAGGCTGTTCAGGATAATTTTTTTATTCATGATCAAATAAGTTAGATGTGAGATTTGAGATATGAGTATTGAGATGGAAAGAGGGGGCTTTCTCAAATCTCATATCTCACATCTCAAATCTCCAAACGGGTTTATAAATGGTTAACTAAAGTAGGGATATTTATTAGACTTCTGCAAAAAATGTACAGATAAGATTTGCTGCCATTTTATTTATATTGCATGAAAATATTACCACCTAACCTATGAAATTAACAATACTTTTAATAGCCTGCCTTTTATCTGGCTTAACGTTTTCATCCTACGGGCAATCATTAATTATTGCAAAGGATATTAACCTGCCAAAAGATACGGTAATCAAAAATGAGCTGATCAATTCACTGAACGGCTTTCTTGATCAAAAGGATGGCCCCAACAAAAACAACAAATTTGTTTTAAAAGAGGATCTGTTGGTAATGTCGGCGCTATTGGATGAGTTGAAAGGGATGGATAAAAACATTAAGTTGAAAAACGATCATTTTTATAAGGCATATCTTACAAATGCAGTCAAGCTGGATAATAATGATTTTTTGATGCAGTTTGTTTATATGGGCATGAATGAAAATGTGCCGGTTTTGCGGGCAAGCTTTACGCTGATGGCAAAAATGCAGGATGGGAAGTTCTATTTTCATTCAGTTTTAAAACAGAACACAATAGCATGGAAAACCAAAAAGATAAGCAATGTGACCTATCATTTTAAAGACACGCTTGACCGGATAAATGCCCTGGCTTACATAAAGGCAGTAAATTCTTATGACAAAAGGCTGAAGATGCCCATTACGCCCTTCGATTTTTATTTCTGCGATAATTTTCCGGAAGTACTGCAGGTTTTGGGTATTGATTATAAATCAGACTATAATGGGATCAAGTACGATGATATTTCTTCACACGAAAACGGGACTAACCTTGAAATAAATGGCGGCTATGACGGGCAACTCAAATTTGACCCACATGATCTGTGGCACGACAGGCTGCACATGGTTGTACCTGTAAATATAATAAACCGGCCTGTTGATGAAGGTTGTGCATATTTATATGGCGGTAGCTGGGGTATTCCCTGGGAACAGGTATTAACGATGTTTAAAAAATATGCGGCTGAAAATCCTAATGCCGAATGGCTGAACCTGTATATCAACTCCAATAAGTTTGCGGATAATGACAAGCCGATGTATGTGGCATACATTATAAATGCGCTGATCGTCCAAAAATTGGAGAAGGAAAAAGGCTTTGCACCGGTACTTGAATTAGTGAGCTGCGGCAAGCGGCAACAGGGGGATGATAATTATTTTAAAGCGCTGGAGAAGGTGAGTGGGATAAGTAAGGCGGGTTTTAATGACGCGGTTTGGGGGTTAGTTCGACAGCAGCATTAGTGCTTTTACGAATTTTTAGCGGGCACACTAAAGTATTATTTTTTCGTTATTCGCATCATTCCGTCATAAGTAGAAACATATAGTGAACCTTTTGAATCCTGTGAAATATGAAAAATAAGTGTGCTTGGAACTTTTGAATTTGCATTATTGTAAACTTCCCACCCGTCCTTTAAATCAAACCTGGCCAGGCCCGCTTCATTAGTGCCTATCCATAATACCTTTTCAAATTTATCGTAAAACATAGAGTTAATGTGATTAGCTGGAAGTCCGGAATTTAAATCATTGTAGTGTGTCCATGTTCCGTCTTTGGATAATTTCACAAAACCTTCCTTTTCTCTGTCTCTTACCTTTGAGCGCGTATAATCATATAAAGCAAGATACAAATTACCAGCCTCATCCTCTGCTGCAAATGTTATACAGGTTCCTTTAACCGGAGAGTCAGAGTCATTAAAAGAAGTTACCTTTTGGTCCTTGTCAATCATAATGCTGCCGCTAAAAGTTCCTATCCATAACCTATTTTGTTGATCCCGATAGGCATAATCTACCCGGTTTGACGGTAATTCCTTAATCTTTTGGTTATTCAAAAGCTGATAAGCCCCATCCTTGTAAATAAAAAGCCCTTTGTCATCGCAAAATAATACTTCACCGTTATTGGTACACACGATATTATAAACGCTTTTGACGCCGACTTTAGTCGAATCATATTTTTCCCAATTCTTGTTATCGAATTTGTAAACGCCGCCGTCATATCCACATAACCATTTGTTATCATCCTTGTCAATAGCAATTGCTTCTATATTCTCCTTTACTTTAAACGCTGAATTGTTTTCATCAAGTTTCGTTAAGCTCTTACCATCAAATTTTGCTATTCCATTAAATGTAACATACCACACAATATCGTTTTTATCCACAACAGAGTGCTGGCTCATATCCTGGGGTAAATCGGAATTTTCCTTTTGCCAAACTGTGATGTAGTAGGAGCTTAGTGATGGGTTGTTATATTTATATGTTTTATTATAAATCTTAGGCTCACCCGGGTTTTTCATATTGGCGTTTAAAGCATCATTGTTAACCCTTTGGATGCTTCCTGAAACTGTTCCTTGTGAAAACCTGAAAAGTACGTTGATGGATGATCTAACTGTTTTTTTACCCTCCCTGGCAGGTACCCACTTGCATGCGTTAAGGTATCGAACAATGTCTTGAGTGATTTTATTATTAGAAACATCTGTATGGCTTATAACGCAACCATAACCCAAGGAATCGATTAAAACCTGGAACATTATTCCACCTTTCGCATTACTTATATTATACGAACTGCTGATCTTTTTTGATATTTCCGAAAAGCTGACCGAATCATAAGCAGCTTTGGGGTCACCACAATCAAGGCAAAAACTAACAGATCCGGATTTGCAGCTATCAACCATTTGCTTGAAGATATTCTGCCCCCAAATTTTTGTAACTGAAGTTAGAATGATAAAACAAAAAATAAAACTGGTTTTTATCCTGATCATAAAATATGAAGTTTAAGTAGCTAAAGCTATTTAATTATTTGAGATTTAGAAAAATTGTTTTGCTACTGCTCTAAATCAAAAACAACATGGATCTTATCGATACTGTCGATTTCAAGTCTCGCATTGATCCCATTTGTAAAATCAATTAAATCTTCTTAATGATGGCTCAAACAATAATTCCCTTCAAAATCATACCTTTGCAATTGCAAAATTGAGATAAGAATAATGTTTGAAAATTTATCGGATAAACTCGACAGGGCCTTCAAAGTATTAAAAGGACAGGGAACAATTACTGAAATAAACGTGGCCGAAACCATGAAGGAGATCCGCAAGGCCCTCCTGGATGCCGACGTTAACTATAAAACCGCCAAAGCTTTTACTGATGATGTAAGACAAAAAGCCATTGGTCAGAATGTATTAACCGCCATTTCTCCCGGCCAGTTGCTCACCAAAGTAATGAGTGACGAGCTGACGGAATTAATGGGCGGCAGCACTGCCGAACTTAATTTAACCAGTTCACCTACAATCATACTGATTGCCGGCTTAAACGGCGCCGGTAAAACAACTTTTACCGGGAAGCTGGCTAATTATCTAAAAACACAGAAAAACAAAAAACCTTTATTGGTTGCCGATGATATTTACCGCCCGGCGGCTATTGAACAATTGCAGGTTTTAGGCGGACAGATTGGCGTGCCTGTATATGCGAACTTAGAATCGAAAGACCCCATTGCCATTGCGAGGGAAGGCATAGCTTTAGCCAAACAAAACGGTCATAATGTGGTGATCATTGATACCGCCGGCCGTTTGTCCATTGACGAGGCCATGATGCGCGAGATTGAGCAGGTAAAAGATGCTGTAAAACCGCATGAGATATTATTTGTGGTGGATGCCATGACAGGGCAGGATGCTGTAAATACCGCCAAAGTATTTAACGATCGCCTTGATTTTACCGGCGTTGTATTAACCAAACTGGATGGCGATACCCGTGGCGGTGCAGCGCTTTCGATAAAATCGGTTGTAAATAAACCGATAAAATTTATTGGTACGGGTGAAAAGATGGAAGCGCTGGACGTTTTCCACCCCGACCGTATGGCCTCGCGTATTTTGGGGATGGGCGATGTGGTTTCATTGGTTGAACGCGCTCAGCAGCAGTTTGATGAAAAGGAAGCCGCCGAACTGCAAAAGAAGATCCGCAAAAATAAATTTGACTTCAACGACTTTTACAGCCAGATACAGCAGATCAAGAAAATGGGCAACATGAAAGACCTGATGGGCATGATTCCCGGTGTTGGTAAAATGATGAAGGATGTGGAGGTTAGTGACGATGCTTTTAAAGGCATTGAAGCCATTATCCAATCCATGACCCCATATGAAAAAGGCAACCCAGATAGCATAAATCAAAGCCGCCGTAACCGTATCGCCAAAGGATCAGGAACAAACCTTATCGAAGTTAACCGACTGATAAAGCAATTTGAAGATATGCGTAAGGTAATGAAGCAAATGAGCAACCCTGCAGCCATGGCAAATATGATGCGGAGAATGCCGAAATGATTTCGGATTTCGGATTTACGATTTCGGAATTATGTTTTTCCCTTGTAGAGACACAATACTTTGTTTCTCTAATTTAGAGGAACAATTCGTTCCCCTTTAGGGGTTAGGGGCCTAAACAAAATTCAACCCTTTAAAATTCCTCGTCAATACCTGGCTATTGTTAACATCCAGCCATTTATCAAGCAGTGTTGCGTAAACATCCCTGAAATCTATTTGGTATTTTAAGTCGCCGTTATCCAATTGGGTAAGATCAGGGGCATCATTGTAAATGCCCGCTTTTTTAAGTTTCCCGCCATAAATTAAAATATTATTAGCCGTACCATGATCGGTGCCGTTGCTTGCATTTTGCTCCACGCGGCGGCCAAATTCCGAAAATGTCATCACCAGGGTGTCATCAAGCTTGCCGGTCTGTTTTAAATCTTTAATAAAAGCGGCCACAGCATCACCGTATATCTTTAACTGCCTGCTCTGCTGGTTTTGCTGACCAACGTGGGTATCAAAACCGCTTAGTGACATGTAGTAAACACGGGTTTGCAAACCGGAGTTAATAAATTTAGAAACAGTTTTAAGCTGGTTGCCCAAAGCTGTTGCAGGATATTCGGCGGTAACAGTATATGTTTTTGACGTGTTTTGAATATACTCGGCAGATGAATAGGTTTCTATCATGGTTTTATACAGGTAACCCAAATTGTCCTCATTTAAGTTAGCATCGCCATGATCATGCACTAAATCTTTAAAAAACGGTTCGCGGGTAGTTTGGTATAACTTATTCGGATCTTGCACCGCAATAGCTTTCATTTTAGCGCCTTTCATGGCAAGTGAAAGGGTATCGTCAACTTCGATAGCAGTGTATGGGTTTTTACAGCTCTGGCAATTTGAATCAAGGTAACGCCCAATCCAGCCGGTAGTTAAAAACTGGCTTGAGTCGCTGGCCGTTTGCCATATATCCATCGATCTGAAATGCGACCTATCAGGGTTCGGGTAACCAACTGAATTGATAATGCTCATCAAGCCCTGATCGTAAATATCTTTCATGGCAGATAAATTGGGGTTCAAACCCTGCATATCGTTCAGCTTAATAATATCGGTTTGGCTTACGGCGATAGTTTTACGTTTTTGATAATAAATATCATTCCCGTAAGGGATAATGGTGTTTAACCCGTCGTTACCGCCCGAAAGCTGTATGATCACCAGGTTTTTATAACCCGAAATATCACTCGCCGCCAAAGCCTCAAATGGCTTTAAAAAGGCTGGTATCATTAACACCCCCGAAGCAAGCGCGGTGTTTCTTAAAAAATCTCGTCTTTTCATAACTTAATTATTGAATTAGTGAGTTATTGAATTAGTGATTTTTAAAATTCGATCAATCACTAATTCAATAATTCGTACCTAACAAAGCTGGTATTCTGGTGTTGAAACTATTTGTATTACTGCTGTCTTTATATCCGGCGTATTATTGATCCCGTCGGTTACTGTTTTGTCTAATTTTGGCTCCAGCATAAATTCCGCCATTTGTATTTTTGATGTATCTTCGGGGATCGCTTGAAAAAACTTATCCCAGTCTGGTTGTGCCTGCACCCGTTTTATCACATTTAACTGCTGTTTTTTTACTGCTGCAAGGTAGGCCTCATCTTCAGGATCGGCCTTGCCTGTAAAATCAATAACCCCTGCATTTAATATGGTTGAAGGGATCTTCATCCGGTACATTAAGGATGAACTGTCAATCCAGTTTTTGCCCCCCGGCCAGCCCGCAACATTTGGCGGACGGAACAGTTCCTGCCCAAGTGCCCGCTGAAATTGAAGCAGCACATCCGGGTTTTGGTAGTTGATATAAAATTGCCTGTTCAACCCGGTCAAAAGCTCCACCGGTGATTTTACCAGGTTGCCAATATTTTTATCCTCATAAAACCAATCCGAATGGAATACAAATTCAAGCAGGGGTTTTATCTCATAGTTTGATTTGTAAAACACATCGGCCATCTGGTTTACATGTTCGTCATCTATACTATCGTTTACCAGGCAGCGATACAATTTAGCACTTATAAATATGGCAGTTTGTTTGTTGGCAATAATTATATCAATAATATCCTCGCCGAAAAAATTACCGGTTTTGCCTAAAAATATTTTTGATCCGTCATCATGCACTTTGGGCCGAAAGGCATAATCTCCGGTTTTGCCATCATAAGCCCAGCCTGTAAATGAACGTGCAGATTCTTTAATATCATCTTCAGTATAATGCCCGCGGCCAAGTGTAAAAAGCTCCATCAATTCACGGGCGAAATTTTCATTTGGATGGCCTTTTTGATTTTGCTGGTTATTTAAAAATTGCAGCATAGCCGGCGACTGTGAAACCTGGAGCAACATGGTTTTAAAATTACCAAGGGCATTCTCACGTTCAATATTGTTAAGCTGCTGTTCATAGTACGAATTGCCGATATTACAGGCAAAGTGATTATGCCAAAAAAGGGTAATTTTCTCCCTTAACTGCGCATCCGTTTCACTTAATTGTTTTACCCAGCTATTGTTAAGCAGCTTAAATTGTTTATTGCGTTCCTCCTGTACCATCCTTTTTTGCTCATCGGTTTGATCTTTAGGATGATTTCTCAGGTCAATATTTTCAGTTATAACAGTAATAGGTTCCTGCTTTTCCGAGGCTTTAAAAAGCTTTCGTACTGCTTTTTTTATCGACCAGTTTTCATGATCATGCAAGTCTTCAAAACGAATACCGAAGCCCGCCCTGGCATATAAATGTTTGATATTTTTTGCGTTGTTCATTTTTAATTCACTAATTCAATCCTTCACTAAACCAATCACTAATTCATACCTAATTATTGAATTAATGAGTTATTGAATTAGTGATTTAAAAATCACTAATTCAATAACTCATTAATTCTTACCTAACAAAGCTGGTATTCCGGTGTCGAAACCAAATCAATAACTATTGCTTTGGTATCGGCAGACCGGTTGATATTATTTAAAAGCATATTGCTCAATTTTGGCTCCAGCATAAATTGCGCAATTGCTGTTTTTGATTCGTTTTTTGGTATGCCCTGTAAAAACTTGTCCCAATCGGGTTGTGCCTGCACACGGGTATTTACAAATTGTTGCTGGTTACGCACTGTGGCAATATAAGCTTCATCTTCCGGATCGGTCTTGCCGTTAAAATCTATCACTCCGCCATTCAATAATGTTGAAGGTATTTTAAGCCGGAACATTAACGATGAACTGTCGATCCAATTTTTGCCGCCCGGCCAGCCTGCAACATTTGGCGGATAAAATAATACCTGCCCCAGCGCGCGCTGAAACTGTAACAAAACTTCGGGCCGTTGGTAAGTAATATAAAACTGCCGGTTCAATCCAACCAAAAACTCCACAGGCGATTTGATAAGGTTGCCAACATTTTTATCCTCATAAAACCAATTCGCAGTAAAAACATATTCAAGCAGCGGTTTTATCTCGTAATTGGCATTATAAAAAACATCCGCCATGGCATTTACATGCACAGGGTCAGGGATTTCATTTACGAAGTATTTATAAAGTTTGTTGCAGATGAAGTATGCTGTTTCCTTTTTTTCAAGCAGCAAGTTCAAAATATCTTCACCGTTAAAGTTGCCGGTTTTACCCAGGAAGGTTTTTTGTCCGTCGTCGTGAAAAAACTTACGGTTAACAAATTCACCATCTTTATTAAAACCATAGCCTGTAAATGCCCTTGCCGATTCTTTTATATCGTTCTCGGTATAATTTCCACGGCCTATAGTAAACAGTTCCATTACTTCGCGGGCGAAATTTTCATTCGGGCGCCCTTTGCGGTTTTGCTGGTTATTTAAAAACTGAAGCATGGCCGGCGATTCAGAAACCTGCAGCAACAAAGTGCGGAAATTGCCCAGTGCATTAATACGCTGAATGTTATTTAGTTGCTGAATAAACAAAGCAATATTGGCACGGCAGGCAAAATGATTATGCCAAAACAGGGTCATCTTTTCCTGTAATACAGCATTTGTAGTACTCATTTTATTTATCCAGCCCAAATTCAGGTCTTTTTCCTGCTGCCTTTGTTGCTGCATAAACATTTTGCGGGCAGGCGCATCCCCTTTTATAATAGCTGTATAATCTGTTTTGTCCCCAACAATGTTAACGGCCCTTTCAGCATCACCGGCATCAAATAGTTGTTTTACAGCATGTTTTACCGGAACATTTTCAAGCGTATTTAGATCTTCAAAGCGCAGTCCAAAGCCGGCCCTGGCCCACAAATGTTTTAACTGTTTAATGTTGTCCATACTGATGGTATGACCATTCGATTCACAATTGGTTTAATATCAATATAATTATGCTGATAAATCATTTATACCATTCGGTTTATTACTATATTCGGGCTGTGCCAACCCTTATTGAATGTATAAACTGGTTATCTTTTTGTTATTATCCTCATTTGCGTTTACCATAAAGGGACAAACCGTGCCGGCAGCCCAACCTTATGGAATAATTGATACCGCCGACCTGAAAATGACCTCTTGCGATTTTGAACCCGATGCCAATGCTATGGTACTTTTTGACTATGCTGTGGTAACCAATAAAGACTACACCATAAAAATGGAAAGGCATAAGAGAATAAAAATATTTAATAATAATGGCAAAGACGAAGCGAATATCCGTATTGAATTTCAGGGGGTGCACAACGATGAAATGATAACTGATGTTGAAGCCGAGACAATTAATCTTAATAATAATACAATTGAGTACACCGATGTTGATAAAAAGTTGATTTACACTGAAGTTACCGATGAGAATAAAAAAGCGATAGTATTTACTTTCCCTAATATTAAGCCAGGTTCGGTTTTGGAGTTTGTTTACAAATGGACTACCACTTATCAGTACAACTACCCCGATTGGATATTCCAATCTTCGATACCATGCCGCTATAGCGAATTTAATGCAGGTTTTAACGGTACTTACCGGTTTAGCTTCGTTGTAAAGGTTTTGCATCCTTTAGTAAAGGACAGCACAATTAAATTAGATGAACACGGCGGGGTAAAACATATATGGGCGCTTTCAAACGTTCCATCTTTTAAAATGGAACCTTATATGGATTACCAGGAAGATTACCTGCAGCGGATTTTGATAACACGCAATGCGCTGGGTTTTACATGGGCAACAGTAAGTGGCAGTATTCTGGCGGACGAAAATGTTGGCCAACAGCTAAATAAAAAGCTGGACAATGAAGACAAAATTATTGCTAAAGCAAATGCATTAAAAACAACCGACGAAAAGATATCATACCTTTTTGATACGGTTAAAAACACAATGAAGTGGAACAAACAGGATTATGCATTTACAGTGGATGGCGTTAAAGAAGCCTGGGATAAAAAAACCGGCAATTCAACCGAAATTAACCTTATTTTATTTAACCTGCTCAAAAGGGCAAACGTAAAGACATCTTTATTGTTCTTATGCACGCAGAATCACGGCAGGATTGACCCCCAGCATCCAAATATTTCCCATCTGAACAGGGTGGTTGTTTATTACCCGGTCGATTCTGCTAAATATTATGTATTAGATGCGTCAAATCCATATAACAACTACAAAAACATCCCACCCGACCTTATTGGTTTAAACGCATTGTCTATCGATCCGTCCAGTAAAGAATTCAGTATTAAATTGATAAAAAATGAAGCAGCGAGGGAAGTAGTATTAATAAACGGCGATATTGGCGCCGATGGAAAATTACAGGGAAATACGCAGATCAACAGCCCGGCCAACAGCCGCGAAAAATACCTTCGGCAATACAACGAACTGGGCGAAACAAAATACATTGAGCAACTGCAGGACAAAAATAGGGGTTTAAAAATAACGGCCTTAAAGCTCGGCAACATGGCAATTGATACATTACCCCTGGTGCAGACTTTTGAATTCCAATACCAGTTAACAGAGCCTGATGGCGAGTATATGTACTTTAACCCCAACTTATTTTCGGGATTTGAGAAAAACCCATTTTTAAGTGAAACCCGCATATCAGCTATAGATTTTGGGCGGCTCAGTACATATTTAGTAAATGGCCGTTACAAGATTCCACCAGGTTATAAAATTGATGTTTTGCCAAAAACATTAACTATACAAATGCCGGATAAGGCTATAACTTTTAAACGTTTTGCGGCACAACAGGATGGGGTTATGGTAATAAATTACACTATTGAATATAACAGGTCTTTATTTTCAAAAGATGAGTATCCGGGCATACGCGATTTCTTCAAAAAAATGTATGAGCTGCTGAACGAACAGATCGTTTTAAAGAAGATATGATGTCTCCTTTGATGCTATCCGGGTTCTTATCAAATGTATAGTATTGCTTTACAAATCACTATTGATTTATAAAAATGTAATTATGCTGATTATTATTAAATTAGGGGAATTAAACCGATCACAAATGAAGAAGGTTTTTATATTGCTCATAATAACATTTGCACTAAGTTATGCAGTTAAAGCGCAAACTAAACCTGCAGGGAAAACGGATAGTGCAAAAGTGATCTCAAAAGGGCCAACACAAGAATTTGGTAAAATTGATACCTCCGATCTGAAAATGACCTCGTGCGATTTTGAAAAAGATGCTAATGCGATGGTGCTTTTTGATAAGGGAACGGTTTATTATAAATTCTCGACTGTTGTTATGGAGCGGCATAAAAGAATAAAGATTTTTAATGATAATGGAAAAGATGAAGCGAACATTCGCCTGGAATATTACGGTACTCATCATGACGAAGAAATATTGGAAGTTGAGGCAGAAACAATCAATTTAAATGGTAAATTAATTGAGTATACTGCTATTGATAAGAAATCAATTTATACCGAAGTTATCGACAAGGAGAAAAAAGCGATCATATTTACCTTCCCAAATGTAAAGGCAGGATCGGTTATAGAATTTAAGTACAAACTAACCACTCCATATTCCTATAATTATCCAGATTGGTATTTCCAATCGACAATACCCACACGTTATAGTGAATTTGATGCCAGTTTTATTGAGGACTATGAATTTAATTTCTTTAAAAAGGTCTTTCAGCCAAGTACTATCGACACCACTATGAAAAGGACCAGCCCTAAGGGAATAAGACATATATGGGCTTTATCGAACATAAAAGCATATAAAGAAGAACCATTTATGGACTACCCGGAAGATTACCTTGAATGTGTATTATTAAAGATTTTCCACCAGGACCGTACATGGATCACGATAGGTAAATTTATGCTCCAGGCGGATGATTTTGGCAAACAGGCAATCGAAACCCTGGATAAAGAAAATGAAATTATTGCAAAAGCCAATGAATTAAAAACGGATGACGAAAAAATAGCCTTTCTTTTTAATACGGTTAAAACCAGGATGAAATGGAATAAAATAGACAGATGTTATACCATTGACGGGGTTAAGAAAGCCTGGGTTAAAGGTACCGGTAATTCAACGGAAATTAATTTAATATTATATCATTTGCTTAATGCAGCAAATGTAAATACCCGTTTTATGTTACTTAGCACCCGTGAATACGGTAAACTTGATATTGAATATCCAAGTGTGACACAGCTTAACAAGGCGGTGGTTTATTGTCCGGTTGATACCTTGAAATATTATGTTTTAGATGCCTCAAATCAATATAATTCATACAACGAAACACCGTTTGACCTTATTGGCATTAACGCATTGTCTTTCGATAGTGACGGCAAGAATTTTCGCTTCGTTCCGCTGAAAAACGGGGCAGCAAGGGAAGTAATATTGATAAATGGCAGCATCAGTAATGAAGGAAAACTTGAGGGGAATCTCCAGATAAGCAGCTCCAGCTATAGCCGCGAAAAATATGTAAAACGATATAATGATTTAGGCGAAAAAAAGTATATAGATCAGATGCAGGATGAGAACAAAGGGTTAAAAATAACATCCTTGAAGATGGAAAACCTGCAAGTAGATACATTACCATTAAGCCAAAGCTTCGATTTTAAATTTAACCTAACGGAGCCGGATGATGCTTATATGTATTTTAATCCAAATCAAATGACCGGTTTTCATGATAACCCGTTTTTAAGCGATACCCGGGTATCGAATATTGATTTTGGCTGCCTGTACAGTTATTCAATAAACGGGAGGTACAAAATTCCTTCCGGGTATAAGGTTGATGTTATTCCAAAATCGGCAGGCATGCAAATGCCTGATAAGGGTATAACTTTTAAACGTTTTGTGGCGGAAGATGAGGGCGATATTGTTATACATTATA
>Ga0302221_10001453_pt1 | contig 15324 bp, 1 predicted proteins | sample II_Palsa_E2_1_FD_193517 | JGI IMG/M metagenome (GOLD analysis project Ga0302221, IMG submission 193517) | Peat permafrost microbial communities from Stordalen Mire near Abisko, Sweden - II_Palsa_E2_1 | ecosystem: Environmental > Terrestrial > Soil > Palsa > Peat permafrost | place: Sweden... | reverse complement strand
CGACACCCACTTATTAATTGATTGCTAAGCGGCTATCAATAGCATTATATAAGTGCAATTAAACTATGCGACTAAGCGAAAAATTCTTTATAAGTTTTTTTTTTCCTAATATAATACTTGCTTATTAAAGCTAAAATTAGAAAAAAGCTTACCTTGAAAAGCGAGAATAAGAATCCTTATTATCTTTTAAAGAAATACTTTTAATAATTTCTTATTACTAAGTCGGTTATTATTTAAAGAGAAGAACTCTATTAATAATAGCACAATAAGCTTTTAAAGTGTTTAATTATAAGTAAATTATTAATTATTTTTAAAAGCTACTTTTTATAGCTTTAAAAACAAGTCTATTTAGTCTTTTGTTTAAATATTTACTAAGTATATATAATATATTACTGCTTTATAATATTAGTAAAATATAAAGTTAATAGCTTTTAAAAGCTTATTATTCTTTGATTTATTAATATAATAAGTATTTACTTAAAAGTATTATAAGCTATTATAAATAGCTTATTATTTATAAAACCGAAGCTTTTTATATCTCTTTTTCGTCTTTTTAGAGTTATCTTTTAAGTTTTCAAAAGTGACTTCTTTATTATCTTCTCTTTAAATATATAAGAATATTATATAAAGCGTTATAAAATAAGTAATATCGTTTATAAATCTAAATTCACTATTTACTTCTAGTTTAAAAAGATATATATAAGCTTAAATATTAAATAGTTTATTAATAAAAAAAACATATTAATAACTTATTAATAGTGCTAATAATATACTAATAATACTAAAGATATACTAATAACACTATTTTTATATATTTAAAAATTTAATACTAATATTTCGATATAAAGTATTAATTATTTATTATTAATACTTTTTAAATTATATAAACAAAGTGCGAAAGTAATAGTTTATAATTATAAGCTTATATTAATAATAATCGAGTTATATATAATAATTATATTATATATAGTAATTATATTATATATAAAGATAACAACTATTTTACTAATATTAATTAAACCCTAATTAAGATATTTAATACTAGTTAACTCTTTTAAAATATAAATACATATATATTATATAATATTTATAAGAATAAGAATTCTAATTTAATTATATCTTTTATAAAAGCTTATATAGAAATAAATTATAAAATTGCTTTAATATTATAAAAACATAACTTTATATAAGCTGCTCTTTAAAACGCTTTATTAAAACGCCTCGTAAAAGTGTCCTTTATAAAAAGTGGCCTCGAAACCCGCTTTTTAAAACACTTTATTAAAATAACTTACGAAAGTGTCCTTTATAAAAAGTGGCCTTAAAACCTGCCCTTTAAAATGCTTTACTAAAATAATTTACTAAAGTGTCTTTTATAAAAAGTAACCTCGAAACCTAAGTTACTTTTTAATTATTATTATTCTTGTTTAAATTATTAAGAAATTAACTAATAATATTATAAACTTGTATATATTATTAATTAAAACTTTTTATTTATTATAATATCTTTATAAAGTTTATATTATTATATATTATAATTCCTCTCGCTTTTTTTTTTAAACTTCTCTTAATTTTTAAGCTTTAACTGAAATAATATATCTCTTATATCTTTATTTACTATTATTATAAATTCGACTCATTTATAAATAATAAAGACTTTTTTTTAAAAATTCGTTTTTATTATTAAACTAAACTAAAATCTTTTATATATTTTTTATTATTATAATATATATTAAAGTAAATTTAATAAAATTATAACTCGGGGAAAGCTTATATATTAACTTCTTTATAACTTTATAATTAATATAAAATAAATTAAAGTGTATTTTACTTTTCTTTAAACTTATTATATTACTTTAACCCGCCTTTAAACGAGCTTTCTCTTTAGTTATTAATACTATATCTTTAATTAAGAAAAAGCTATTATTATTATTATTATTATTATTATTATTATTTTAATTAAGATTTATAAATAACCGGATTAATTAATAACATTATACCCTTATTTATAACAAAAAAATAACTTATTAAAAAAGGATTTTTAAAGCTTAATATTAAATGCCTTTTTATTATTATTTGTTTAACTTAATATAATATTAAATATAATATAATTTTCGCGATTTTAAAAAGAATTAATATATTATAATACTTATTACTATAGTAAATAAAGAGTTTATTAGCTTTTACAGGATAATCTTATTATATATAATTAGCTTAAATTTTTTTAAAAAGAGTAAAATGATATATATTTTTAATGTTAAGATTATTAAATAAATTATTTAATGTATTATCTTATTTATAAGATCTTTATTTACTTTAATAAGTCTTTAAGCCTTTTTTATAAAAAGATAATAAAGTATTAATTACTTTTTATTTAATATATTTTATTAGCTATCTTTTACTTTAAAAACATTACTTAAAAATAAAGTAATAATATTAATATAAGCTTTTTAAATAAATTATTAAATAAAATACTTATTATAATTTAATATAAAATTTAAGTATTATAATTTACCCCTTTAAGCTTTAGCTTTTATAGTATAAAGAATTATATTATAAACTATTATAATTATATATATAAAAATTAAATTTTATTATTCCTTTATAATAATATAAAAGCCTAATACTTATATACTTAGAAATTAAAAGAATGTCACGGGCCTATACCTAAGGCTATACGTAATCCTTTACTAAGCCTAGCACAGGAAGAGAATAGGTTAAGTAATCTATTACGTGACTTTCTTACAGACTGTTATAGGCCATCTATAAAAGGGAATAGCCTTAAACCTAACTTATATTAGGTCTATAGACTTTATCTCCCCTCTTTAGTGTTGAGCACTCGTCTCTTCTTTTCTCTTTAGCTTTAGATCTTTAATAAAACTGCCTTTTACTCTCTTAACTACCTATTACACTTATATATACTATAGGTAAGAGTAATTACTAAGGGGCCAGTAGATTAAGTTCGTGACAAAGAATATTATAAGACACTTTATAATAATATCACTAGTCTATTTTTTATATTTAAGCTATTTAATATTAATAAGTAATTAAATTAATTAAATTTATTTATTCGAGCTAAGTTTAATAAAAGAATACTATAATCTCTTAATAATTAAATTTAAAATATATTTTTAATTATCTTATTTAATTAGTTTAAATAATAAATAAACTTAAACTATATTATAAATCGAATTGTTTATATAAGTTATAAACGTTTTTCGGAAATATAATCGCGTATTTATTACGATCGCTTTAATAGTTATAATTAAAAGGCGAATAATAATATACTTAAGTAATTATATATAACCTCGCGTTAATATAAGCGACTGTATATAACCTCGCGTTAAATATTTAGATATTTAAGACGTAGTTCTCTTTAAACCTTTTACTTCCTTAGTTTAAAATAGTTATATTAATATTAACTTATAATTCTTAAACTAATAATACTTTAATTATAATATAATTCTAAACTTAATCTTTTTTATTTTAATAATAAAATTTAAATTAAACTTAAACCCCTTTTTAATACACTATTATATTACCTTTAATCTTTAAAAGTCTTTATTTGTCAAAAATAAAGCAATTAATAAAGTCTTTTATATTAGAAGTAAACGAACGAAAGCCTTATTATATTAATAAATAATAATAACTTTATATTAAAATAATATAATTAATTAGATTTATAGTCCTTAAGGGACTATAAGTATAATAGTAATAATTAAAAAGGGCTAATACTATATCTTATTAAAGCAAATAGATCTCGACTCTAATATAAATAATAATAAATATTTTTTAAGCTTGATTAAATACGAATAAATAGTTATAAATTAATTAAAGTAGTTTTTAAAAGAGATCTATAAGCTTATTAAATAATAATACGCTTTTAACCTTGCTTATACTAACCTTCTTAATAAATATACTAATTTAATAAATAAGAAAACTTATTTAAAGGAAAAGATTAAAGGAAAGAACTATATAATTGCCTATTTTATTAAAAGAGCTTTAAAAGGTAATTATAACCAGTCTGTTTTACTTTATAATAATGTCTTAAAGTTAACAAAAATCGCAAATCTATTATTCTTTATAAATAAGCTAAAAGAAGATAAGTTTAGCTTTAATAATTAATTAATTCAAGTTAAGAATAAACTTATTAATAATAAATAACTATACTTAATAAAGCTATAAAAGATAATTTATATTATAAGCTTATTATAATTCTTAGTATATAACTTAATCTTGCTTAAATTCGATTAAAGTAGTCTAATAACTTATATTATAATTATTAAATTATATAAATATATATAAGAACTTTAATTAAACCTAAATAAGTAATATAATATATACTTTGCTTTTAAGAAGTTAATTATAAGAAAAGGTATTAAATTTCAGGAATTTTATACCGAGTTTAATTAATTAGTTATTAAAAGCTATATTACTATTTAAGACTTAAAAGATAAGCTTTATATTAAGCTATAATAGAAGCTTTAAAAGTCTATAACCATATATTATAATAATAATAATTATAGCTTATATTAATTCTTAATTATATACGCTATAATAAACTAATAAATCCAGGAATGTCTTAATTAAATCCTTTAAGCGTTAAAAAAGCTAAAGATATTAATAGCCTTAAAAAAGATATATTAAAGCAGGTAATAAGACTTATAAAGGAGATAATTAAATAGAATAAGATAATCGAGGCGGATATAATACTTAAGATAATTATAACTTATTATAATTATTAAAAGCCTAAATATATGACTAAAAAGTGCCCTAAGCTAATAACTAGTTAATATAAGCGTTTTTTAAACAATATTATTAAGAAGCTTAAAACTATTAACTCAGAAAACAATAATCTTTAAAAAAAGACTTTATTTTAAAAAAGATAAAAATTAACAAACTAATATTTATATTAAAGTTATTTACTTAAGGAAAGGCTTTTATTATTAATTATAAATTAATATATAATAGTATTAATATTATTATATTAAGTCTTATTAATTTTAAAGCTAATAAATATATTTTTATTTGTTAATAATTTGCTATTAGTTTGTTTAAATAATTAAACATATTAATTAAAAAGCTAAAAGACTTATTAAAGCTTTATAGTTATAATAAAAACGAGAGTAATAAAATATAAGAGGTATTTCTTTATACTCTTAATATTTAAGAGTATTAGGTTTTTAATACCTTTATAATAATTATTAATATATATTATAATATTATTCTAAGCCGTAAATAGTTTACGCGCTAAGACATACTTATTAATTACAAGCGTTAAAAGCTAATATAGCCTAATAAAAGATATAATTATATTATAGTATAAGTTAATAATATTTAAGAAAGACTTAAAAGATAAAAAGCTAAACTTAAAATATTAAAAAGACGTAAATTGTCGAGATTAAGTAATAAATAAATACCCTTTTTAATTATAATAAATATTAAAGTAGCTATTAATAAGAAGACAAACTTATATTATATATTATTAAGAAGCTTTAAAATGAATAAACCGAGAGTTAGCTTTTAAAAAAGAGATATTAACTTTATTAATTAAGATAAGGAAACGGCTATATTCGAAAAATAAGCCTTACTAAATAAATATAACTTTTATTAAAGGTATTAGTTTTTATATTAACTTAAAATAAAAAAGAAACGAGTTTTTCATAATAAGTCTTTATAAAATCGATTGTATTATTAATAAAAAGTAAGAGGATATTAAGAAATCTAATAAGTTTAAAGATAATATACTTAAGTAAATAGTCTTAAAAGAGTACTATAACTTAATTAAAGTCTTTTTAAAAAAGGAGTTTAATAAACTACCTTTATATTACTTATATAATTATAAGATTAAGCTTATTAGAGATATATTACTAAGATATTACCCCTTTTACTATTAGATTATTAAAAAGCTTTAAACGCTTAAAGAATACTTTTATAATAACTTTAATAAAGGATTTATTAAATATAATTCGGCGCTTTTATATTATTAATCTTATTTATTAAAAAATTATTAAAAGCGTTATAATTCTATATTAATTATTATAAGTTTAATAAAATTATAAAGAAGAATTAATATTCTTTACTCTTATTAAACAAGATATTAGCTCGTATAAGCCGGTTAAAAGTATTTATTAAACTTAATATTTATTAAGTATTTTACCGAATTAAAATAAACCTTACCTTAAAAGAGTTAATAACTTTTTAAACGTAATATAACTAATATAAATATAAGGTCTTATCTTTTAACTTAATTAATAGCCTTATTATATATTAATAATATATAAATAATATATTATTTAAGTATTTAAACGATTTTTATATAGCTTATTTAAACGATATTATTATTTATTTTAAAAATATTAAAGAGTATAAGCTATATATATACAAAGTATTAATAAAGCTTTAAGATATTAGTCTTTAAGTAAATATTAAGAAGTATAAGTTCTTAATTACTTATATTAAGTATCTCGGCTTTATTATTAATATTAATAATATAAAAGTCGATTTAAAAAAGGTATTTATTATTAAAAAGTGGCAATATCTGAAAATAATTAAAAGAGTCTAAGTATTCTTAAGTTTTTATAACTTTTACTAATAATTTATCTTAGGTTATAAAGCTATTATAAAGCCTTTAAACTAATATACTTATTATAACTAAGTCTTTAATTTTAACGACTATTATAAGGCTGTTTTTTAATAATTATAAGATACTCTTACTTTTATATTAATATTAATATACTATTATTTAAAACGAGAATTAATACTAAAAACCAATACTATAAATAAAATAATTATTAGCATCCTTTTATAAAAATAACTCAATAGCTTATAATAATCTATTATTTACTTTTCTAAGATTATAGTCTTAGCCGAGTATAATTATATAATTTATAATAAGGAAATACTAGTAATTATTCGTGCCTTTAAGAAATAATAAATAAAACTAAAAGGATTATTTAAACTACTTAAAGTCTATTTAAATTATAAGGTATTAAAGTACTTTATAACGAAAAAGCATTTAATTATATAATAAGTATATTAGGCAGAGTTACTCTTTTAATATTATTTAATAGTAAAAAAACAGAAGATTAATGCGCTTATATAATAAGAAAGTAATATATACTAATAAAACGCCTTAAAAAAGGAGTATTATAACTAAGTCTTACTTTTTATTAAGAACTTAAGCCCTTAGATTTAAGAGGAGCTAATTAAAGTAGTTTTGGCGCTAGTGAAATTACCTTAAGAAACAGAATTATTATTATTTATAAATCGTATCTTATAAGCAAACCAATCCAGTCCTTTATTATAAGAATTATAAGACTAGGCTATTAAAGAAGGTAAAAGCACTTATTCTTTAATAAATAGTTTATTATTAGCTAAGGGTTACGTTATTATATTAGACTAAAATAACTTATAAATACTAATTATTAAGAAAGCCTATAATTAAAAGGTAACTATTTATCTCGGATAAAAGAAGACAATTTATATCCTTAAAAACCGATATTATTAAAAAGGTATAACTAATAATATTAAATAATATATCTGTAATTATTATACTTGCCGATATATATATATATATATTAAAGGACAAGATACCCGGCCTTTTATACCTATTACTAATGTTATTATAACCCTAGTAATATATCTTAATGGATTTTAAGAGCTTTCTATCTAATAAGAGAAGTTATAATTTAATATTAATTATAATTAATCGACTAAGAAAGCGTCTGGTTTTAATTCTTTATTATAAGACTATAATTATATAAGAGCTAATAACGCTCTTTATTAAGTATATATAAAGATATTATAGCCTACTAAATATAATTATCTTTAATTAAAGACTTTAATTTATCTCTTCTTTTTAAAAGGAGTTTTATAGCATTTTAAGTATTAAGCTTAAACTATTAATAATAAAGTACTCTTAAGCTAAGAAGTAACCGAGATTATTAATTAATATATTAATTAAAGACTATAACTATTTATTAGCTATTATTAAGATAATTAAGACAAATTATTACTAATTATTAACTTTACTTAAGCTTTATTATTATATAAGGCAATTAAATAATCCTTATTTAAATAAAAATAGCTTTTAAGCTAAAAACATTATTTGATTAAAAAGATATTTAAGGTATAACCTTAGTAATAAAACGACTTAATTATTAATGTCGGTTGGCAGGTAATAAACAGTTAGGTCCTAGGGCATAGAATATATATAGTACTATATACTCTTATAGGATTATTGACTATTATTGTTCTATTGAAGTATATTATGTGGTCTATATATACTGAAACTAACGTGCCCTTAATTAGTCAGTGCTTCGTAATTAAGGGGCTGGCGCATTAGTAGATATAGTGATTATATAATAAGTGCAGTGATCAAACAATTAAGAAGCTTAGAAATATAAAAAGTAAATATAAAAAGCTTAAGAATTAACATTATAAATATAAAGGTTACTTAAGAACAATATTCGAAATAAGTAAATAAGATAAGACGGCCAGTCGACTTTAATATAAGTAATAAAGTATAAGTTTTTATAAAGGGCTAAAAGACTAAACGCCTTAGTAAGAAGCTTAATTATTAATAAGCTAGACTATTTGAGATTATTATTAAAAAAGAACACTTATTCCGATTATAATTACTGCCTAATATTAAGGTTTATCTTATCTTTTATATTAGTAGGCTTAGGAAATACTCTAATAATCTTTTATTAAAGTAATAACTTAATAAAGGACTATTAATTATTATTAAAGGCAACTAAGAATAAAAAGTAAATAAGATTCTTAATGTTCGAAAAGTATAAAAATAATTATAATATAAGGTTTAATAAATAGGCTATAATATAAACGCTAATAAATACTTATTAAAGGACTTAATTCACGCTTTTATAGCTTTAAAAGCTTTTTATAATATATACTCAAATTTGTTAAAGCCACTAAAAAACTTACATTATTAATTAAATTACACTTTTAAAGAAACCTAGCCATTAAAATAATAAAACAATAACTCAGCTTAAGAATAAGCTTAATAAAAGAGGGGGGTAATATTATAATTGCTCTAATAGTTATAACCAAAAGGCGAATAATAACGCACTTAAGCAATTGCACGTGACCTCGCATTAAACATTTATATATTTAAGACGTGGTTCCCTTTAAACCTCTTATTTCCTCAGTTTAAAATAGTCGTATTAATATCAACTTATGGTTCTTAAACCAATAGTACTTTGATTGTAATAATATTTATATAAAATTAATATAATTTTAAAAACTTAAATATTATTTAAAGCGCTTGCTTTTTAAGGTATAATATTATTTAAAAGATATAAATCAAACTTATTCTTTTCTTATTATTATTTTATTAACTTTTAATAATTAATAATATATTTTTTTTAAATATATATTTATTTTCTTTAAGCTAAAGTAATTATTTAAGGCTTAATTCCCCGGTGACTTATAATATAAAAGTTAAAAAGAAAGTAAAAGTAATCTTATATTATATACTTTTTATTTAACTTATTATTATTAGATCTTTACGCCCGCTTTAAGCTTTAATATCACTTTATAAGTATATCTCGCTTAAGCCTTTATTACTCTTTTAAAATTAGTTATATATATTATTATTAAGTTAAGCTATTGCTTTATAACTTAATAAAACTTTAGCGCTTAAATGAAAAGAAAATATTGAGCTATATAAACGTTAATAAAGTAAGTAAAGTTTTAATATAAATAATTTTAAAGTATTTTATATTATATTTAAAAAGCAAAGAAATATAAGAGATTAAAGAAAAAAGCTAAGAAAGAGGTAAAAAATAAAAATAAAAATAAGGATTAAATAAGGATTAATCCTCTCTTAGCACGTAATAAATTCTCTATAATATCTCTTATAATATCTTAGAGAAAGCTATTATATTATATTCTATTAAATAGAATATAATATATTATCGCGATATATATAAAGGCTTAATAGCAGGGTGTTACACAAGTAATAAGCAATAGAGACGTGTGTTTAGCGACGCGTATATTAAAGTCTATATTAATTCCTTAAGCTTAATATAACAATTAATCGATAATCAGCTCGTAACTCCTAAGAGACACGTTTTATAACCTCTAGCGCGATGTAGGGACCACGCCCTGCACCCGTCTACACGTGATTCCAGTATATGCCCGTCACAATATATTACTAATCTTGCCGCAGCCTAGGAATGTCTATTAGCGTGTAGGCTTTTCTATAATGTCTAATCCGACTTAGATGTCAAAGTTTCGTATGCCAATAATCACTATTGTGTAGTTAGAGGGAATGTCGGCTATTGGTCGGCAGTGTAAATACTCGCTAAATAGGCCAAAGATCTATACAATTCTATTCCTCTTTTATAATCGATTACAGATACTCCTCTAATCCTCGCCGTCCCTAGCTTATAAAATTATAAGTGGCTCTTAGCTTTAGGCGTTGGCGTTAATGTTATGCGCGGTCTAGGTTCTTTATTAACTATATAAAACAGTATCTTTTATATTAAGATGACGTTGCCAGCCCCTTATAAAACTTACAAGACTTATACTACGAAAAAAAACAATATATTTTACAGCGTAAATAAACTAAACTAAATTAGTTCTAATATAGTGGGAATTACTTTGATTAATTAATAAAGAAAGAATTTTATTCTACTTTATATTAAATATATATAGGATTATAAAAGACGTTTTAATACGAGTATTCAACGTTATAATAAGGTGTAAGAAGTTATACCTATGTTACCTTAGTTTAATAATATATATATGTACTTCTATGGCTCGAGAACTCAAAGTACGCATTTAATAAACCCTAAAGAAAAAGGTCTTAGCGGACATAGGTATAAACTTCTTGCACTCCACTATACACCGCTACCCCCCCCCCTTTAAATAAAGGGCAGACCTATAACTTATAGGTCAGACCTTAGTATTTACTGTCTTAATAGGTTAAAGCCCTTGTCTGCCTTAAAGCAAAGGCCAAATTCTGGTTAATTTAAAGGGCAAGGGCAACGACAGAAGCTTCTAGAGATAGATTTTATTTGCTCTACCCCCTGCGAAGTAGAGTATATACGAGCCTTAAACAAGTGGATCTGCCCTTCGTTTAAGGGGGGAAGTATTACTTACTGCCTATTGAATCACTGGGTGATTAGTAGATATAAGCCGAAAAATCACCTAGTAGCGTTGAGAAATTAAGGGGGACGAATTATATAGCTAACTAAGTGACATAAGTGATATCCTTGACTTATAGTCGGTCCGACCCAAATATAACAAAATGGTCACTCTTTTACGCCTATAATAACTTTTTAACCACAACCCTAATTAATTAATACTTAGTAATGCGATTATATAGTAGAACTAGGCGAAGAATACCTATTAATTATATTTTTAATACTATTTATAGTTTATTAATAATCGAGGTTTAAAGTATATAGACCCGTTTTACTTTTTTGATTTTTTCTTATATAAAACGCAAAAATATTTCACGAAAGTCACGTGTATACAAGTAAATAGTAGATTAAACTTAGACTTATAAGGTCTTATAAGACTCCTTAAACTTCTATAAGCTTAGTATATCTAATAAGAGCTTAAATATTAAGAGTTACTATTAAAGAGAATATAAAGTATAAAAAGTTCATAATTTTAATTACGTATAACCTCGTATAATATCTCTTTGTCTAGTGAGATATAGTCCACGCTAGTAGGGGGGGGCGGGGGGGGGGGTTCGCGCATAGACATTAAGTATAAATATTATAAAGGTTTCTATATAAATTCATTAGTAATTTATATTATTCGAATGAATATATGTTTAATAGTCTCTCTTCTTAGTATTATAAAACACATAGCTGCTATATAACCTTTTTGCTTGACCCTTTGCATCTATTACTTTCTCTAAGAACTTTTAACACCTTAGACCCTTAATTTGTATGAACACTATGCGCAAGTGCTAGAAGTTAGGATTAAATGCCGATTTGTGGGCTGGAACCCTTTACGAGTATTAAAGTGAGCCTGGCAGCCTGAGGCTATACGGCTGCCTAGTCTGACTTACACACGTCTTTCTATATAATTGACAATATACTTGATTTCCCTTAATTGAGTTCTCTATACAATTCTAAGATTCTATTGCTTATATTAATAATACTACCTTATTTGCTTGGCTGGATATCGTGACATTTAACACAGAGCTGGCTAACGAAAAATCACGTGTTTCGGGAAAATATAATATTAGATATTAAATGCATAATCTTTTCTATTATTCTTAAGGCGGGTTTATAGACAAAATATAAGATTAAGCATTATTCTTAGCTCCGGGACTATTCTCTACTTATGCAATACTTTTATTCCTATTTATATCCTTTTTTTAACTCTTTATTTTTAATAGATCTGGCTAAGACTTCTTTAAAGAACGTTATTGGATTTAAACTTTAATATTATATAAAAGCAGAATATTAGGGATAGGATAAAAACACATCTGAGACAGATTAACTTAGTTTGTCTATTAAACCCAGAGGTCTATTTATTAATTACTTCTTTAATAATAGAAAATCTACTTAGTCAACGGATTAATAAGTAGTATACTGTTTATTTTAACGGATAGTAAATGCCACATTTATATTAAGAAGTTTTTTAAGTTTATAGATATTTTTAATTAATGTCTTTTTCTTTTTACTTATAGCCTTATTTTGCCTTTTTCGAATTTTATCCAGTATATTTAGCTGGGTGGGTGTTATAACTTTAACTAAGGAGTCGACATCTTCTTTATATAAAAGAAATAAAGGGCCTTAAAGAAAAAATTAATAGAAGTCGTTTTAAATCACTGGCGTAAATATAAAATAGAAGTCCTTAACAATTACTAAGTCACTAAGAGGGGGAGGCTAAAGGGTAAACAGGAATTACTTTATATTATTATATTTAGAACTTATTAGGAATTTTATCGAGATCTATACTAATACCGCAGCGAATAGATTAGGTGGGGTCACGTTTTATTTCACTAAGAGGTTCTCTATAAGACAGTGCGTCTACGTCAGAGGTAAACGGTTCGATTCTTTTGCTCAAGCATTGAAAATCTATAAAAGGCCCTACCACTCTTATTACTAAGGCTATGGTACGACAATACGGCATACGGATTCGCATAGAAATATAAACTCTTTAAGAAGCTCTAATATTATCACCTCTCTAGTATTATCTATATATCGATTTCTAAAAAATATCCTATAAGATAAGCTTCTTAGGCATTACGCGCTTCTAAAGATCCTATACAAAAGCGCCCCTACTATTAATTAATTTTATAAACGAAGTATACTCCGAGACTACCTCGATGTTAGCGGCTATATAAGCAGGTCAACTTTCTCAATCTATTAATCTTAGTTTCTAAATCTAGAGTCAAACTATTTAAGTATATATACTGCGTAAGATTAATGACTTATTAAACTTTTAACGCGTCGAGGCAGAGTGTACTTAAAGTGTAATAGAGCTTAACTCCCTACTTTTCCACTAAGACATATAGGGAACTATAAGCAAGAAGGACCTTACCACTGCTCTCAATAAGACCGTCGTTTATTAAGGGCTTACAGATATAAAGGTTAGATCGAGATTTAATAAGAGGATACTTAAGAGAATTAAACATATTAAATATAGATGTCGGCGGCTCTGAAACAGATCTATACGAGCTAAACGGGCTATTCTTGGATTTCTTTCCTTTCTTTAATTAAAAGTTATCCTATTCGTCATCGAGCTCTTGTGAGGAGGGAAGTGGTTAAGGGGGAGGAGGTGGAATAGAAGATTATACGGAGAGAGGTAATACGGGAGAAGGGGGTGTAAAGGAAGGCTCTACAACCGCTTGAGCTATAAAGCCCTTAGGGATTGAATAATTTCCTATATAGGCGAACTAAGCAAACCGTATAAAGGTTCCTTTATCCACGTCTATCCACTTAGACTCGCCAGCTGCGCTCTCTGCTATCTCTCCTCGTATAAGCGCAGCCAGTGCAGGGGATTACTCTGCGAGTACCGCCTCGTAGACTATAATTAAAATCTCGTCAAGACAGGAGCATTGGATATCTATAAGAACCTGCTTTACCCTCTATTTAGTCGGCTCTCTAAAATGTCCAATTCACTCTACCCTTATTCTAAATAATAATAAGGAAATTTAGGTATAATAACAATCTAATTAACGGTTTTATAAATGACGATCCGAAAGATCTATAAGGCAGTGTAAAACTTAATCGTAATAGTCGGGCTGTTAAACTAGTCTCCTTTTAGCTCGCACTATAAGGCGTGATTAATATTGTGATACGGTTGCACTGTTGCCCCCTGGTGATCCTGCTTTTGAGCCGCATCACGTGACTCAGGATCGACAGGAAGATCGGCATTCCTTGGTCAGGATATGTCGTCAATATAATATCAGCATTACGACGTACATAGATCTGTATGACGAAGGATGACGAAATCACTCTTGTAACATAGCTGTATTAAGCCCTCCTAATCCTCTGCCTTTGAGGGGCAGAGATTAGTTCTATACGAAATTATACCATATATTTGACACACTATTGAGGTGCCTCTGCGATTGTACTGAATTGCCTACTATTATACCACCCCTCACAAATATATAGTAAGAGTAGTAAACTATTGCCCTAGACGAAATTAATAATTATATTAAGTCTAAAGTCTATAAGATCCTTAATTCTATACCTAATTTATTAATAAGTTAACTAGGTTAATAATATTCTAAGTAATAAGCAGAATAGAACTCATTTTAACAATGCCTTATTATATAATCCATTAAAGCCTTATAAGTTCTACTTTAGTATTCTTTTACTCCTACGTATTTTCATTAAATAGACCCGAGGGACCTTTAAGGACTTTTAAAAGCTTAACCTCTTCTTTACTTTACTCGACAGCCTTAAATTAATTCCTGTTAAAAAGAAATATATTTAAGATAACTCGAAGGACATTTTATTACATTTTAAGGATGCTTATACTCTTATTAAAAAGCGCTTAGATAATAAAATAAACGAAGTAAAAAGTCTTAATAATAATATATATTTCTAACTTATATTATAAGAGTTTAAATACTCCTTTAATAATAATATTTATAGTTTCTTAGCGCTATTTCGGCTCGCGAGGCAATTAAGTCTATAATTCTTAGCCGCTTTATTATATTATTTACTATTATAATAATCTTATATCTTTCACTAAGATTTACTTTAATATATAAGACTTTATAAAATATATTCTTCTCTATATAAATTTTAAAACTAAGTAATTTAATTCCTAATTAAAGTGTCTTTAATATACTTATATTTTAAGGCTATAATATAAAATAAC
>Ga0302221_10001451_pt1 | contig 15338 bp, 13 predicted proteins | sample II_Palsa_E2_1_FD_193517 | JGI IMG/M metagenome (GOLD analysis project Ga0302221, IMG submission 193517) | Peat permafrost microbial communities from Stordalen Mire near Abisko, Sweden - II_Palsa_E2_1 | ecosystem: Environmental > Terrestrial > Soil > Palsa > Peat permafrost | place: Sweden... | reverse complement strand
CATATCGGGCTTTTCACGTACTCAAATATTCCAGATTGGTCTAGTTCTTGTTTCATGTACTTACCTCTCGCCTAGCACTCACCGAAATAGGCATCCGTTATCTTTGAACTCGAGCTATCGCAATCGTTACTCAATTCGATGTCATACGCATGCCCATACCCAACGAATCTTTTTCTCTTCCCATGAATGTTTCGCAACTGAGGGACACTTTTTCATCATCGTGATGTTCTCGAAAGCATCCGAATACGTCGAAAAATACACAGCTCCCCGAAGCCCTACATATGACCCGGTCGACACGCAATTTGAGAACGAGGACCCATCTCACCGCCGGTGTAGTTCTGGCGTCAGCTCCCTCTGGGTACTATCAACATGTGCTTTCGCCGTTGCCTTCGCCATTTCGACGTGGAGACAATATAGCCAGACAATGTGGTCTTATGAGAATGGATTTAGGACTGATTTTGGTGCGTCCCAAGCCATTTCAATATCCTCTTCACTACCCCGAGCAGAAACAATTTGGCACATATACTTCTTCACTCTACTGACTGAAATCCTATAGGGCCGGCACGACCCTCTATTAGCATCGAAGAGGTTCGCTTCACTAGCGGTGTCTGGATAGATGACAATGGCACATTTCATCTCACAGAACACCCTGGAATTCCTACTTATGTCGGACCACCAAGCCCAGACATAGACAAACGTTGGGATTCAATCATTAAACGTGAGTTGTATTAGCCCTTGTGTTTGGCTGAAACGTGCTAACTTGAGTGTAGCCGAGTGGTTCCATGCAACCCAAGAGGAGATCGTACAGTACGGTGGGAGTGAGCTCGCTGAGAAGCTCTTACACAGTGCCAATGGGATTTATTCTGTAGAGTAAGTTAATCATTAAACTATTCTTGGAGATGTTGTGACATGCTGACAAGATTCGAGGCTCGATGTGTTTCACTCTCTCCACTGTTTGGTGAGTCCGATTCTCCGCACCTTTAAAGCCTCTCCCTGACCATTCTTTGTTTATAGAACCAAATTCGGAAGGCAATTGATCGCGACTACTATTACCCATCGTATGGTTCAAGAAATGACACGATTGACTTTATGCACTGGGGTAATGTCTTTCAGGATGACTGCCACCTTATCATCATTCTAACATGAGCTAGATCATTGCATCGACCAACTACGGCAGGTTCTTCAATGTCACAGCGATACTACAATGAATGGAGCTATATGGTATCCGGGAGGAGACAAGTCTTTTGTTGATACAGAAGATACTCATACGTGCCGCAATTTCACGAAACTTCGTGAGTGGAGAAGAGCGAGGACGTCTTCAAATCGTCATCCCTTGTAAGCAAGTCGAGTTGGTTTGCAAAAACCGTATCCCTTGTGAGTCCCCAAGATGGGTGGTCAAAGCGCTACATAACCAGGCACAAACTGCGCAAGCAAAGGAACGCTGGAATGCAGAAACGGCCATGTTCAAGTTCAATAGCCAGCGTACACACCCCCTTGACCGTGAAGAGCTAAAAACGGCGTTAAGCACCAGCACTGGGAATTACCAGAATTACGTTGGGTTGAAGGACATCAAGTCGGATGTAGGCAGTTATGCTCAAGAAGGCTACTTAGCGAACTAAGAGAAAGAGTGCAGTTACAGCCAATATTTACCACAATGAAGCTCAACCGCATACAAGTAGTGTATCTATAACGCTCGTGCTTTTGAGCATCATAGCATTAAGAACTTCCACATGTTTAAGGGCCGTACCGGTTTCTTACACCAGTTGGAATGGTACCCTAGCCCTAAATCCTTCAAGTGCCTCTGGGGTGACTTCACCTTGTGAATTGACCCAGGACTCTTCCACATCTACATAATAATTCTTGGAGCCTTTCGATCCGCTAACACTCTTTGCGGCAACAGTTATGACTCCGCCTGGTGGTACTGAAATAACGTTACCAGTCCCAGGTGTCAAGACAACGGCGCAGTCTATCATGTGCGGGGAGTATACTTTCGGTTTAAGCTGTGGGTTGTTCAACTGGGTTGCTCCTGCCGATGTTTCTACCTTGAATTCGACGACGTTCTGGTCGGCAGTGGAATTACCGCCACCCAGTACGAACTTCACGGCCTTCAACAAGGTCTGAAGCGCCTTGGAATTGCCAGTGTGGTTCAACTTGATCTGGGAGAAGTAATGTGTCTGCTCGGTCGTGTTGGTACCCTTGACGGAGAAGACGACACGGCGATCGACCATTGGAGAAGGCGCCGGGGGAGCGGGAGCAGACCCGGAACTGGTGGCGCCGTCCTTCTCAGAGCTTTCTTTCTTTGGCGGAGGTGGCGCAGGTGGTGATGCCACGACAGGAGAATTACCCGTCCATGTAAGACGTGGAGCCCCTCCGGTGGCTGATCCTCCAGTTTGGCCCTTAACCGGATCTGTTGCCCCGGCAGCAGGGGTTTGATGATTAGGAGGAGGGATGGTGATGCGGTTTTTGGGATCTGGTGGAGGCATGCTAGCGATATTTATCAGTATACCTCATACCTAAACAATTACTATGGGCCAACCAAATTCAATACAGCGCTCAAAATCACGTTGCAAGCTCACTAGAACGGGGATGCCGGCTTGACTCACTCTGCGTATAGGATAGACGCGATGAAATCACCGGCCTGGTTGAAAATGCTCCTTTTGAAGACAAGCTTGCCATAGCCGGGGTAGTTGAATCGGAGTTGTCCTTCGAAGCCCTGCTTCAGAGTCTCTTTGAGGGTGCCTAATTGCTTCGTAACCCGTTGTTGGATCTCGTCTGTGATCTTCTTTGTCGTACCGGCGATCTCCCAATGCCAGCCATTCATGTCCTCGGTGGGGGTAACCTTGACCATGTCATCTGCCGCGTTGAGGGCAAAGTGGATGGACCCGTCCACAGCTTTGGCGTCAATCTCCATCTTCCAAGTTACGTCCCACTTGATGCTGTAAGTTGTTAGAGTGTTTGATCAGTCCCTCGAAAGTTCCAAAAGACAATATCTCTTAAGAAAGAAGGGACTTCCATGATGAAGACTTACTGGGACCAGATCGTGGCTGGCACGAGCCAGTGGCTACCTGGATCGACGTTCTGGTGATTTCCCGTGGTGATGTGAGTTTGGTACAATGTTTTGCCATCCACAAAGATCTTGGTTCCTCCAATTTCCCATCTCACCGTCACAACTGGGGTGCCGTCGCTCCATAACTTATTCCAGGAAGTGACATTGCCATCAAGGATCAAGACTGGCGACCGGTTTGGCGGTTTCCACCGTTCCGAGACTCTGCCACTCGTACTCACGGCACGGTTGATTCACTCTTCAGGGAACTAGAAGCAAGCTCCGGAAGCGAAGACACCATGGATACCCGGATCCGGGCGTGGCGTCGGTCCCCTTTCCAGCCTCATGCGGTGGCCCGCAACAGGCCCCTCGCCTACATGAAACGTTTCGTCATGAAATATATCGAGGCCCTAGTGGCCGCCGGTGATACCCTCTTTCGTCAGAACTCGCTCGAGCTCGTCCCTCTGGCCGTCCAAAGGTATATCGAGGCCATGCACGTGTTTGGGCCTCGCCCAGAGACAGTGACAGAATTGAACCAGAAAAAGACGTTCAAGAGCTACAACCAGCTGGCCTTACGAATCAACGACTTTTCTAATGCATCTGTGCTGATGCGTCTTTCTTTCCCATACTACGTATCGTTGGAAGCTCGAGGACAGGTCGCCCCTGGCAGTGATGAAAATCTCCAAGGGTTCCTTCAGACCACCTATTTCGGCATCCAGGCGAACGGAGACTTTATCAAGCTTCGTGAGCTCATCGATGACAGACTCTTCAAGATCCGAAACTCACTCGACATCAACGGAAATCCACGCACTCTGAGTATTTGGGATCCGCCTATAAATCCTAACGATCTCATCAAAGCCGTCGCTGCTGCTGGGGGAAACGCCGGCGCCGTCCTCCGGGGTGACACAGGTTTGATGACGCCTACCTATGATTGTAAGGTGCTGCCTCGGAAAAGATTCGCCTATCTACTCTCCAGAGCCATGGAGCTATGTTCCGAACTCAAAGCATCGAGCGCGAATCTCCTTGCCGCCATCGAGAAGAAAGACGGAGAGGCTCTGCAAATGCTTCGGGCCAAGCAAGACTCGGGCCTTCAGCGAATCATTGCCGAGATGAAAACACATCAAAAGAAAGAGGCGGAGCTGGGTTTGGAACAGCTGGAGCAGTCACGGCGCACTCATGTCCACCGATTGGAATACTACGCTAGCCTTACTGGCGATTTAGCGACTGTGACAGTTCCGAAACCACATGAAGAGTTCAGCGAGATTCAACAAATCATTCCACAGCCAGTGGAAGAGGACTTGCGCTTGACCAACCAAGAGAAACTCGAGCTCCGATTTGCTGACGACTCATCTATGTTTGGCGAACTAGCGGCAGACAAAGAACGGGACTCATCCAAGAGTTTCCTCTTGCCCATGCTGGCTCTAAATGGGCAATTCATGGGCTTGGGAGTTTCAGAGGCACTTCCAAATTGGGGCCAAGTGCAACAGATGCAGGCTGCCACACTACGTGCCCAGTCAGTCAAGGCATCGGAGCGCGCCAGCCACATCGCGCAGTGGACGCGTCAGTTGCAGGAGCGCCGACTACAACTGAACATAGCTGGTAGGGATATCAAGAGCGTGGACAAGCAAGTGGAAATTCAAAAAGCTCGCATTGCCGCCATCGACGTCGACATCCGCGCACAGCAGCAAACCTGCGAGTCTGCCATACAGACGCTGGACTTTCTCTCGACCAAACTGACCAACCAGCAATTGTACAGTTGGCTGGAGACGAGCATCAGGGCAACCCTCTACCAGACTTACCTGGTCGCCCTAGAGCTTGCTCGCAAGGTTGAGGCGGTCTATCGCTTTGAACGAGGGCCTGCCGAGAGTAGCCTAACACTATCTTCTGCATCCTCCAACACCTTCATATCTGCTGCTGGCTATTGGGACAACTCTCATCACGGTTTACACGCTGGAGAACAACTCTGGCTGGCCCTCAAACAGCTCGAGTTGGCGTATATGAGCAAGGACGAAAGCAGCCCTCCCTTCAACATTACAAAGAATATTTCTCTGCGACAGCTAGACCCCGCTGCTCTTTTGTCCTTCCGCGAGCTAGGCGATGCTACTTTCCAGTTGCCGGAGTTGCTGTTTGATCTCGACTTTGCTGGTCACTATTTCCGACGAATCCAGTCGGTAGCCTTCTCCATCCACTGTGTAGTAGGCCCGTACACCACAATCAATTGCACAGCGACGTTGGTAGATCACAAGTATCGAGCCTCACCAACATCCTTGTCAGCTGGCTATGCTGAAAAGTCTGGTGGCCGTGACGACCGATTCGTGTAAGAAACAATCAAACTGCCCATCAAATCCATAGCCATCAGCTCTGGCCAACGTGACTCTGGCGTATTTGACCTTGCATTCAACGCAGATGAGTTCCAACCTTTCGAAGGGGCCGGCGTAATTAGCACTTGGCGCTTAAGGCTACCAGATCCTACTCTCCTCAAGCAATTTGACTACCGGTCAATCAGTGATGTGGTTATGCACCTGCGCTATACGGCGCGGGATGGAGGAGACGGGCTGCGAGAAGCCGCGGCAGCATCGGCTATTGCGAGTATCAAAGCGACTGTTGGTCCAAACACGGCTCCTCAGTCTATGATGATAGATGTCAAGCAAGACGTCCCTGACTCTCGGTACTCTCTTTCATTGCCGACAAGCTCTTCAAGGTCCATTCCTATGCGCAGTATCACCGAGCGTCTTCCGTATTACGCCAGGAGTGCGGCAGGAATTAAGATCAAGGAAGTAGCTATCTATGCTGCAGGCTCAATTGAATCCCTGAAGAGATTGACCTTCAAGCTTGTTACCCAGCAGCAACATGGACAAATGGAAGAAGTACGATTGACGTACGCAGACAAATTCGGCAACATGTCCAAGTTTACTGTCGGTGCAGCGTCTGTTGCAGAAAAAACCCAGGGTAATGAAAATGGAATTCCTAATGTTAGCAATCTAGATGTAATCAAGGCAAGGTCATGGGCTTTGGAACTTGAAGATGCAACAAGTACAGATGCCGCTTTGGTTGTTCCAACAGATATCATTTTACTTGTCGATTATCATATACTTCTATCCCATCCAGCTCTCAGGAGTCATTCTGTTGGTGCCTTACTTAAGTGGAGCAGTGGCGTCTTAGTTACTAGGGTAAATAGGGGTAGGTAAGGGATCTTTAACCTATTAGAACCTCAAGTGCTGCTTGTTGCCTCGCCGACGACAATCTTAATTACGCCTCCGCCCCACTTTTGTAAGGCCGCAACAGAATGACTCCTGAGAGCTGGATGGGATAGTCAGCTAATTGAATACCACTATCGTCTGTATCTTCCACCACCTTATTGCTGATTCCGACTGAGTATATGAGTCTAGATAAAAAAGGGAGACTAAGTACTATATGCTAAGAAAAGTGGTATTAATATTCCAATTATGGTATGTTTGAACCAGAAATGAGGTTACAGTTCCCCGCAACTGATATTTAAGCGAGAACGCGTAAAACCGCGATTTTTCACGTCCACCCCTTCAACCTCTTTTAATAACTACTTTAATATATCACCTTAACGTACTCCTTTAGGTTCTATCTTTAAGAATCGGCTTAAAAGATCAGAGATCTCTTTTTATATACATAGCTAAATCAAAGGACAAGCTAATTATAATATTAATTATTTCTTAATTATAAAAAACTTAAAAGTTTTAAAAAATATAATTTAATATATTTTTTAATAAAATAAATTATATAATAATAATTAATCTTTATTATAAAAACTATAAGATAAATTATATACCGATAGCAAAGAATAATTTTTATTTTATTATATATATTTAAATCTAAAAAATATTTATAAATAAATTATTATAGTTTATAATTATTAAGAAGATTTTAAAAAAGTATAATATAAATAATTAAAAAATAAAAAAATATCTGGAGTTAATAAAAACTTATATATTAATATAATTTATTTAATATTTTATATAAAAAAAAAAATTAAAAAAAAAATTAATTTATTAAAGTAATAAATATTTAATAAAGAAAAGATAAAGTAAACGAGTAAAGTAATACTTTTAAATATTAATTTAAAAATAAAATAAAAAAATAATTTAAATATATAATATAAATAAAAAAATAAAAATTATAATTTAAAAATATTTTTAAAATATTAAAAGACTTAATTATTATATTATAAATTAAGATTTTAAATTAATAAAATATAAATATTTTATTAAATTTTATTTTAAAGTTTATAAAATAAATTTATTTTTTATTTTTTAAAAGTTTAATAATAAATATTTATTTATATAAAATAATATTTTAATATATATAATATATTTAATATAAAACTAGTTTATAGTTTATAAGATTATATAAATTATAAATTAACTTATATATTCTTTTGATTTTAATTTAATTAAATATATTTAATAATATTTTAAAATATAAATTTATAAAATATTTTTAAAAATAATTATAAATAAGTCAAAATCGGAATATATAAGATAAAAGTTAAAGTCTTATATTTAAGCGATATAGGATATTTTGGATAAAGGGATTTTCGATAATTTATATATAAGTATATTTGCAAAAATAGTAACTTATATCACGGCAAGTAACTAGTATATAAAATATTGAGGTATTTTAGCGGGCGAAAAATCTCAAGATTTAGGGAATAAGAAGAGCGGATTGCGACGATTAAAATAATGTTATTTTTATGTCAATTGACTTAGTAGTTATAGAGTAATTAACTAATTTATATAAAGTAATAAATGTTGAGAATCGGTGGGTGCGGGGTCGACCAAATATCAGTTGCTTACGAAGGCGACGGGCATTGAAAATCGTCCATCTGCCAGAATACGTGCGGGAACACCAAAATCGCCTTGCGCGGAAAGTCGCACCAATTCCCAGCACAACGTCCAAAAATTTCTATAAGAGTTTTAAATAATAGAAAAATGGTACATTAATCTTTTCTGGGATTTTTATAGCAATTAAATAGGGGGAGAAATTACGAGACATTTATAATCGTGTAGCCTCGAGGCAGCCCAAATCCTCGCTTAGCGAGTTGGACGGATTTCAACGCCCGCAGCCTTCGTAGTACTGTAGCCACCCTCTCGCTTAATTCAGGGGCAGAACTAAGCGAACGAGCAACTTTTAAAAATAATTCATTTGAATATTATTGCAAGGTCAAAGGATATTTTTGAAGGTATTAATCCAAAGTAGTTAGTTTGCGATGCCCAAAAATCATCCATGGCTCACGCATACTTAAATGCAGAAGAAGTATGGCCCGATATTTAGTATGCAATCGGACATACGACGTCGCCCGTGAGCTGCTGGAGAAGCGCAGCAACATCTATAGCTCGCGTCCCAGAATGGTATAGTTGGAGAGTGCATCAGCAAGAGTAACAGGTCCCTCATTCTGCCATATGGAGAAGGTAGAGACCATTGTTGGTCGCCACGATATCGTATCGGGTTTCAATTCACCTCCGCTGCCCTTTAAGGCTGCATTCATTCCCAGAGACAAGAAGGTGCCAGAGATTCTCCGCAAGGAGTTGGCCGCCACACAGCGGAGCACCAGTGATATCTTGGAGGAGATTGAGCATGTCAACAGGTTCCCAAGGAAGGTCAGCTCACAAACTTGGGGAACCTGTGAGATGAGGCGGATATAGTGGCAACGTTAAATAGAATCATATTCAGAGGAAATTTAATGTTACTCACGTTTAGAGCTAGTATTGAGATAACTTTTCAGCAGAATAGACTTAGTAATTGGCACGACAACATCAATTCTGGAGCTGAGTGCCCTCTTTCGTCCATAATCTGGCACCTGCAGTGAAATATTTGGTTTCGCCGATTGTGGGAAATGCAAGGACCGGCTAGCTAGGACCTTCATTCTCCCGATTACTAGAAAGAAATTAAAAATTTGCAACCATATTCAGTACAACAGTACCCGATATTATAGTCATGAACATACAACTATTGTATATTTAGCAATCCAAAACAGGCGAGGCCTTGGTTTGCCCCCGCTGCTAACTAACCTTGCACAGTGGGCTATCCTTGATTGTACTTTGATTCCTGGCCTTTAGGGCCTGCTTCATCGATAAGGCCACTTCTATTTGCACCTCTTAGCTTCATCTCCGCTTCATATGTCGTTATACTTCACCGATTGCCCTATCACCCGCAACGAATGCCTTGACTGTATCGACGAGGTCGCAGGCGTCCTTCATGACGTTGTTGAGACCTTGGCCACGTTCTGTACTGGAATCAACCGCCAGTGACTTGAGAAACCACATGGAGGAACTCCCTATAAAATGAGCTTTGTGACCGAGATACACGTACGTGGATCCATCGAATGTGCAGCATCGCCAGCGAGCGTCACCTTGCCCCCGTAGTTATCCCACGCCATCGTCGGCGCTCACTGCTGCCATGGGTATACAGGCACGGCCTCGTCGTCTGCAAGCTTAAGATAAGCTGTTCGGAAGGGTTCACACAGCGAAGATACCCAAGATTTAAAGAAGTCCATGCGTATCTTGGGGTCTTGCAAATCCTGTACGTATGGCGGCCCCCGCCAACCGATGTAGTTCTGGAACTTCCAGGTTGTTGGATCATGAGGATCCACAATGTCGAGGGCTATCAATGTAACGTTAACTGGTGAGTCTTTGGAACAGGCTAGTGGCTGATTGGGGCTATGTATATATATGTTTAAACTTACCTGTCAACATGCCATTACCAGGTTTCTCGGGCCTCGGGGGTGTGACGTAATTTCGAAGACAGGATGCAGTGTCTGCATCAGCTGGGCCTCCTCGGCAATATATCCTCCTCGTGGATAATTGATCATTGTCAATCCGACCGGTTCAAGCTGCGCAGCTTCATAGCCCACAAGGAATTCACGCACCTGGGAGTGCGATCTGTCATAACTAATGGCTATACTACCGATTGCCTCAGTTCCATCGCGGAAGGACAAGCCAACGGTGTCGCCATCGAAGCTGCTGACTTTCTCAAGCCGGCCCAAGCACTGCCAGGAAATGCCAACGAGTAGGAGTATTAAATTTACCTCAATTCTATTTAAAGGATACTAAATAAAAATATATATATTTTAATAAAACAACAGATATCAACATGTTTAGCAATTTCCAGATTTTTACCACAAAATGCTAAAATTTGATAGCTCAATTTGTTATCCAATCAACGAGTTGTCTAATTCCGGTGATGTGTCAAAGGAGGAAGCTTAGCGCTTTAATCAATATTCCATAGTTTTACCAAGTCTGTACTCCATCCTTGTTGATAACTTTCCCAACATCGGCATCCCTCTTCCCCTCGATAATACTGAGAATAAACGGACCTGCAACCGATGGTTCAAGCGCACCTATCTTTTTGGAGGCTTCAGGGTTGCCGCCAAGGCCTGTGGCCAGGAAGCCCGGAGACACAGCGAACACCTTGACACCGTCCTCCTTCAACCAGCGATACCACTCACGCATGACCATGTTCAGTCCAGTTTTGGCGCTGCGGTAGGCAGGGACGCTGAAACCAGTCTTCGGCCAACCCTTCGGAGGGACTTTGTTCACTGGAATAGCTGCGTTCTCGGTGCCTGCGAGTGAGGACGTGCCAGACGCGAGGAAGAGAAGGCGAGGGTCAGAGCTCTTGAGGAGCAACGGAGCAAATGTGGAGGTCATGATATGCGTGCTGGTGGTGTTGACATTCCATGTGCGGTTCCACATCTCACGGGCTCCTAGTTTGCCGGCGGCAACCAGCTGGTCAAATTGAGCACATGAAGGTTTGTTAGTGCGAGTACTTGTATTGAGATGATATGGTAAGAAGGTAATATAGTATGAATAGTCCTTACCTGCATTGTTGACGAGCACATCTAGCTTCCCAAACTTGGACTGTACCTCTGCGAAGGCACTCTCGATTGAGTCGTCCGACTCGATATCGATCTGGATAGGGACAAGCGTGCTGGCAGAGGAAGGGAACTCTTTCTTCGCGGCAGCGACAGCGGTTTTCACCTTTTCGAGCGATCGTCCACCCAAGAGGATCGTGTACGCCTGGTTGGAGCCAGCGAGGGCCTTGACAGTCTCGAAACCAATGCCAGTGTTGGCACCCGTGATGAGAACAATGTTCGACATTGTGATGGCGATGGAGATGGTGACGAGGATGATTCGGAGTCCCTCAAGTAAGATGAATAACTAGTCCGGTCGCTGAATCGCTCTCTAGTCGGTGGGAATATCAGATGAAGGTAGAGTCGAGTATAAAGGCGGGGGCGTGGGAGGGTATCTGTAATAGTTTAAGAAACGAAGCTTGAAAGATCACGCCATGCTCGCCTTTAGGCTTACGTCCGTCTGTCTTAAGTCCACCCACTCAAGTGACATGACTTCCATTTTGGAGCCTGGCCGGACGCCTCCTTGTCATGTTTACTGTACTGTCGGTACCGACCTACCGGTAGTTCGACATACTAAACGGCTTCCGCGCCCCGAAATGCGATGCACTCTGACGACATAACACGGGCACAAATACAGGATAAAAGAGTGTGGGGCTCGCTAAGCACGGGAGTCCGTGCGTTCACGTCAGTTAAGCTTTTCTTTCAGCCCCCACTTCGCGCCGAGCCGCGCCTACGCTAACTAGTCAAGATGCACGTCTCTTTCCCCGCTTCTTTACCCTCACCTAACCCCCACCTTACACCTCGCGTAATAATATATCCTTATTTTCGCGCACACCCACACCCCATCGCTTCGACTCGAGCCGGCTATCCATCATGCTAACCTGATCTTTTCCTTTCTAATGTTTCTGAAGCCTTCAATAGATAGAGGATCCAGCATAAATCCATGTCCAATGCCTCCCGGAACAGTGATCATGCCACATCCTATTCTCTCGTACACAGAGGAGCCACTCTTCTGCGACAGATATAGAACCTTTATCTCGCGTCTTAGGGCGGATGGCTCTATAAACATAAACAACAAACCAATTCACTGCGTCAAGCCCCCAGGATAGCCGGCTTGAGGGTGATCAAAATAAGCATTGCCGTCGAGCCAGCCTTCCGGAAGAGGCCTAACGTTCAGTACAGGTTGGGTATCACCTGCAAGAAGCATATCGTCGCTAAGAGATAGTTCGACGTCAAATACGGTGGCAGATAATATGAGTTGAGTTGGAGGGCCTGTTTGCTCAGATCTCGAACTTATTGCACCAAATTCTTCCTCGAGAGGCATAGTTATGCCGTCATCGAACTCGGCGGTGATAGACATGCGAAAGAACGATAGATCGATCATACCCGATCGAGTGGCCGCACCGAGTTCATTTACTGCGTGATGATATGTAGCTTGAGGACGAAGGAACGGATCCTCGGAATTTATTGGAACAATCTCCCAGCCCACCCACGTCCAACTGGGAAGCATTGCATTTCGGCAAGAGATTCCCGTACTTGTCCAGCATAATCCAAGCTGGAATCTTGCAGTGTTCGTTAAGTCTCGGGTCGAGTCCAGAAGGACTCCGTAGATATTCTCGATAGGGTAAATCCCCTGGCTCTTATCGTTCATTTGGGAATAACGGTGAAGAATGCCTTGAAACGCTTTGTACCGGTCACTGAGGTATGGAAGTTTCCGCTCTCGATATTCTGCAATCTGATAGTAGAGGACCTGCTGAGTTTCGGCGACTGATCGGGCTTGCCGATGAGGGAAGACTTTCCAATCTAGCTGGGCGTATGTGCCGAAACAGTTGGGGTCGAGTGGCATATCGACCATCTCGAGGCAGACACTGTCGTTAGGATCGTTGCACTCGAAATGTACATGGGTTTCAGTAAATACAAGGTTCCTCGTCGACAAATGGCCTCCTGTAGAGTCCAGCCTCGTGTGTCCCATTCTGACTGTCGGACAGTTTCTCCTGTGTTGATCCAACAGAGAACGTGATCTTTGGACCCGATTTGAATGTGGCCTGTGGGATCCTGGAAATTACACTAACTCCAGGAAGACCGTAGGACGCCCCCCTTTCGCCATTAGCGATGATGTTAAGCGCACCACATCTGTAGATTTGGCCCATGTTCGCGATAAGTGTGTTCGTTTCCTCTACTCCCTGCGGAATGCAGTATCTGTCCACCCAGAGGTACCTAAACCCCAATTCCTTGGTTGCCTGAATGGCATCTTCGATGACAAGAGGTGTCCCGTCTAACAGAGGTCAATCTTTGAACTCGCCCGCTCGGTTCCACAAGTAACTCAGCGTGATATAGGGAGGAGGTGTTTCTGGAGAGCGGATTACCTGGAGAGTCTCACAATCAATGAACTGTAGTCCCACCACGGCCAATTTCCGTTCAGCCTTGCATGCGGGCAAGTGGTTCCTGTCACAATGCTCCACCCACTCCCTTATGACGTCCCAGTCGATAAGACCCGAAATAAGTCGTGCTTTTGGCCCTGCTGGTTCTGATCCACTTAAAGGTAGTAGCAATGCCTGCGGTTCAGTCTCGTCGAATGGAGGCCGTTTGCTTGGGTGTTTAATACCTACGCCCATGACTATGAAATCCTCCTACTATGCGGGTTTGACTTCTCCACTAATAGAAAATAACGTCGTAGCTTTGCAAGTGAGCAATACAGGCTCATCATCAACAGCTGATACTCCAGGAAGATCAGGTATCTCTTGGCTAAAGACGTCGCACAACAAACAACCCTGATCAGAACGAAGCCAGTCCAGGACACAGATCTCTCGCCACAAGGACTCGTGGGAGGGGGACGCCCCACGTAGGGACGCTTTTTTATCTTCAGGATCTTCGTAAAATTGAGTTTGCGGCACTGTTTGCAGAGGCCTGGCGAGCTTGTATTTCTCTTAAAAGCCCAGCGACCGTAGTAAGAGGACAACGTATTTGGGGAGGATGAGGAAGGGGCCTTTTGGGCTTGTGGAAGTAGCCCGCCTTCAGGGCGACGTCTTGACATCCATTGCGAGAGGCACGATGACTTAAGACACGCCATTTGGGAGCCGTTGGTCTAGCTCTGGAATGAAGCTGTTTAAAGTTGTGATGCTCTCGATGACGTGAAGTGGAGGGTTGATAGAAGCGTTAAAAGGGTATACGAAGAGTGACTAGCGTGCTTTAAAATACCTTGTATTACAGAAAGCGATAAGGATTACATGTTTTAGCGCATCTCGCATTTTGCATTTTACATTTGGGATTATAGAGCACAGGTACGGTAGGCCATAACGTAAGCATGTCCAAGCGCATTTCACTTTTTACATTTTACATTATAATTACGCGCGCCCCCCCCCGTCCCAAACCATACTCCCCTTAACTTTAAAATATTTTTTAAATACTTTAAATATCTTTATTTTAATTTTTATATAAATCTTTTCTTAATTAAAGTCCTTTATTATTATTATTTTTTTTTTTAAAAAAAAAAATTTATTTAATAAATTAAAAATTATAAAAAATTCGAGGATTATAATAGCAGGAATTAAATAAATATTAAAAATAAAGATTTTGATTCTTAAGTTTAACTAAAACTTAAAGTTAAAGAAAAAAAAAAAAAGTCGAGAAAAAAAAATTATATTTAATATTTTTTTAACTTTAGTTTAATAATATAATAAATAATTATAATAATCTTATAATATTAATTATATTAAATAATATAATTAAAATAATATATATTATTATTATAAAAATTATAAAAATTTAAAATTTAAATTATTAATATTTTTTTTTATAATTATTAAAAAAAGATTTAAAATATATTTAAATATATTTATTTATATTTATTTTATAATTTTTTTTATATAAAGTTTTTTATTTTATTTTATAATTAATTTAAATATTATAAAATTTTTAATTAAATAATTTAATTTATATTTAATTTTTTATATATTATAAAAAAAATATAATAATAAATAAGATTTTATAAAAAGAATTTAAAATTATATAATTTTAAAATTATAAAATAATAATTTAATATAAATATATAATAATAATAAAAAAACTTAAAATTAAAAAAAAATTATAATTAATAAATAAAAAAATATATAATTCTTTTATAAATTATATTAAAAATTAATTTTTATATTTTAAACTTTAATAATTATATAATATTTTTTATATTATTATAATAAATTTTTTTTAAATTAATTAAAAATATTAAAAATAAATATAATAAAATATATTTTTTTATATTTAACTTTTTATAAATAATTATTTTTCTTTAAATAATTATAATTAATTTTATTATTTTAATTTTAATTTTTTATTTTTTTAATATATTTAAATTTTTTTTAATTATTTTTATTAATTATTTTTTTATTTTTTAAATTATAAAAATAAAATTTATTATTT
>Ga0302221_10001450_pt1 | contig 15339 bp, 15 predicted proteins | sample II_Palsa_E2_1_FD_193517 | JGI IMG/M metagenome (GOLD analysis project Ga0302221, IMG submission 193517) | Peat permafrost microbial communities from Stordalen Mire near Abisko, Sweden - II_Palsa_E2_1 | ecosystem: Environmental > Terrestrial > Soil > Palsa > Peat permafrost | place: Sweden... | reverse complement strand
TTCTCGGGCACCACGATCATCTGCCGGGAGAGCAAGTCAAAGTTCAAGTGGAAGCTCACAAGCACCCATTGCTGTTCCTCCTCCTTCAGTCCCACAGCGAGTCAACGCCCCGAATGATCTACAAGACCTGAAGCAGGAATTGCAGAGAAGGTGGCACAACCAATACCCTACTACATCCTCGAACATCACTGATTGATTGGCAGATTGAAAAGTTTAGAAATGCAAGTCGAGGTAACTGAGAAATTACAGCTTGCTTTAGACTATTTAGTCAAGGACGTACGCACAACCGAAAACCTATATCCTGAGTTGTTATCTTCAAGGAATGCACACGTGCGTATCCTTACACTGCTGCCAGCTCAGGCTGAGGCTTTGGCAGACCGCTTGGCCGGCCGCGGCGAGATTGAGGCTGCGGAGGCCGCCTATATTCGCATTTTGAATGTGTTTCGAGCTTTCCAGAAGCTGGATATCAAAGCATGGCATGAGACCAGGAGCCTTTTGAAGAAACTGGCCGACATGCTTTGGAAGAATGGGGATCCCATCCGTGCTGAGAATCTGGTGTGGGAAGCACTTAGTTCACGAGATGTCCCAGCAAAGGCTCAACTATCGGACTTGGAGTTGCTGAAAAGTCTAGCCAGGTCAATCTCGAATACATGCCTTGACATATCAAATTCGATCCAAAAGAGCGGGGATGGTGCCGTATGCCCGCCTTACTGCTTTTCACTTTTCCCTCCATTGCAGAGTATGATGCAGAGGTCATGCGCATCAACTGTAGCAGGCAGTCCCTTCCATAGAGGAGAGTTTTCAGAAACAGCCTTGCCGCCCAATGAACCAGCAATTCTGGGAGGAATGGACACGGTGATGGAGTTTCTTCGCGCTTTCCCAGTAGATACCCTTGAGGTTAGGGACATACATGGTCAAACACCACTCTACGTAGCATCCGCTCTTGGTATGGAAGGATTGGGTCGTGGAATTTTGCGCAGGCTCGAGGAGGTTTCACGCGTTTGTACCCAGACACACCTCAACAATCGAGACTCAGTTGGCCAGACGATTCTCGGTGCCGCGGTTATTGGCCGCTGCTCTTCCCAGTACATTGGATTTTTGTTAGCAGGTGGCGCTCAAGTTGACCCTGATCCGTTACTAATGTTCCCTTGGACTCCTCTCCAAGCTGCGGCAATGTCTGGCTCGTCAGATGTTGTTCGTCTTCTCCTGGATAATAAGGCCCAACCAGATCACGTTTACCCTGGGAACAAAACGCCACTCGCACTGGCCGAAGATTTCGGTCATGCTGACGTCGTGCAACAATTGAGGAACGCCAGAACCGGTAATGCGAGGCCAACAATGCAGATCGGATGGAACCCTGGTTGACGTTTCGAAGTCGAGTTGAATATCAGAAATTCACATCACTCAATGCACTTTAGTGCAACAAAGAGCCTCGGGTCAGAGATGTCTCAGAGCGCCCCTCTAGGGGACCACACCCCCGGTATTGACAAGGTCGCTCTCAAAGTACCTGCGTCAATTGTACATTCAAATACCAGTCGCTTTCACAGCTCTCGGAAGCTCGGATATAGCAAAGTCATGTCCCAGGAAACGGTCCACCTTTGTCTGATGATATCTGAAACGACTTTCGCTTTCCTGGTCCTTTGCGAGACATCCTTTGCGGCAATCCGGCGAGTCATGGATGCGTTGCCAATGCCTTGAAATGGCCGCATCCACCTCAGGTCTTCGGTCAGGTGAGCTCATCCATCCAAATCATTTGTGAATGGTACCTTATTTCTAATAGTGGTGTCTGTAGAATGCGCATCAACAAAAGTGTAACTGTCCGAAATGCGAAAAGCGCCGACGACGAGTTGCTCGCCGGCGAAATCCGATCATGTACACGTTTGGTCGAAATTTTCGTGACATGCAGTGGTTGAGGGTTCCTGGCGAAGTTGTTCTTGAAACGTGCGACGCGTCCCTGCGCAAGGGCGATGCTGCAAGTTGCCAGTGAGATGACTTGAGAACGACGATGATTAAGGAATCCGCGTCTTTGCGTGAGCAAGAAGAGCGCAGAATGGGGTTGCTTCTGAGACAAGCATAAAGTTGAAAAGTTTTGATTTGCGACAAAAGGTTGTAGGAGAAGAACAATGGAAGAGGAATAATTCTTGGACGGTGGCTCTTCCCTGTATAATGACATCGCCAGTTCCGCCAGCCAGCGAATGTGTACTACTGTACACTACCAATGAACATACTTTCGGGGTCGTAACACAGACTTCGGTATTGCATCCAGGAAATCTATTTGTCAATAATAAAATGAGAAGTATGATTGGGAAAGAGACTCATCTTGTTCATGTGACATGATACATGCCTTCTCCTTGTGAAATACTCGAGCATCACCCGTTCAACGTAATTCAGTGCTACTGAAGGAAGCGACAGCATATTGCCATATATTCTGCATAGGTTTTATAGTTTCGGGCGTCCCACCAGCCCCATTCGAAGGGTGCTCTCGATGAGTGACATCGCTTGATACAATCTTCGTTCCTGCAATTTTGGTGCCACGACTTGCACCGATAGTTTCGTGTCCAAGTATACCTTCCTATCGATGGTCTTCTCGCCCCCTGGACATCATTAGCTTGACTACTGAAAGTCAATCCGGTAAATAACGACTTACACAGTTCTCTGTTAATCTTGTCCCAGCTTCCCAAAGGCTTGCTGTCACTTAACTCGCCCTTCAAATCCTCCTCTTTGAAATCCCTAACAGGCAACGTCCCGGCCGGGTAGTCCAGCAGCACGAAACTACTCGTGTAACTGGCGCCATTCCAACGATCTATCGGTGGAACTGGATGCGGCGCAACAGGACATATGAAAGCATCGATTTGTCTTCCCGTCTTCGGATCTTTCCAGACCTTCAGCATCTCGGTTTCCAGCTGCACCTTTTGTGCATGAATTTCAACCAGCCGGTCCAGGGAAATGGGCTTTCCACGGCGTAGGCGTGTACTGAGCCAAGCAGTCAGAGGTTCCTGAGTAGCTTCCAGGAGATCGAATATATGATTTCCGCCATCGATGCCGAAGAATTTATTTGCTAGTGACTGGCACTTTTTGAATGCAGGAGCGTCGATTTCGACGACTTCGAGACCGGATTTGCGGAGCATTTGAACAGTCTCATCTAGCACTTTGCTAACAGGCGGAAGAGGTGTGATCACGCCGTCCTGTCTAATGACCCCGAGTAAAGGTTTTCTTTGGATTGAGCCTTGCTCTGACCATAAGCCATATGCAACACTTGGGTCTCGTTCCCATGGTTTGGCATTGGAGATGGTGTTCAGGAACAGCTCACAATCCCTTAAACTTACAGCAATAGGACCCGCACTGGCAGGCAACCCGATTTTGCTGGCTCCTTTCCTGGTCCCGTTTTGCTGTCCAACATAGGGAATTCTTTGTGCACTTGGCTTGATGCCATATAACCCGCCACACATAGCAGGAATCCGAATGCTACCTCCAACATCCGTGCCAACGCCCAAGACACTTCCCCTCATAGCCACCAACGCGCCTTCGCCGCCAGAGCTCCCGCCAGCAGTCGCCAACTTGTTTCTCGGATTGAGCACCCGCCCGAAAACGTTGTTATCCGAATCCAGCGCCATGAGAGTCTGTGGAATATTCGTTTTACAGTAAAGCACTGCTCCTTGTTCCAGAAGTATATCAACCAGCAAAGCGTTCTTCGTCGCAGGTTTCCCTGTCAAACTTGCAATTCCGATTGAAGAATCGTAACCGGATACGTCGAACGAATCTTTCAGCGAGACCGGTACTCCGTGTAACGGACCCAATGTCTTTCCTGTCCGCTCGTATTCCTTATCTAGGAATTTTGCTCGCTCAATGGCTTGGTCGAAGAATATCTCTGTCAGGCAGTTGCAGACTTGCTGCGCAATTGCAGCTCGTTTGCAGAATGCAGTTATGACGGCCTCCGCTGTGAAGGTACGGGATCGAATTGCGTCTGCAAGGGACGTGGCATCATGATCTTCGGTAATTGAGAGTTCGACTGAGTTAAGAATACCACTGGTTCGGGGAATTGAGCGTACGTCGAGGCTTGAGGGCGAAGGTGGTGTTTGAAGCTGCCACGCAGAAGGAATTTTAGATTGTCGTTCTGCCTGCTTCCGTCGTGCAATGGCTCTCCAAGGGGCTTCGGCGACCATTGTGGAAATGTATATAGCAGATACTCTTGGGATTTTGGTTTTGAAGTGGGAGATTGCTCGCATCGTAAGGGAATGCAGATATACCCTAAAAGTTGGGGTAGCCGGAAGAGCTTCTTGGCAACCTCGGCTGAGACTTATTAGGCTTAGCCTGGAGCTAAGCTCGAAAAGCGTCTCCCTTGAAGATCCCCAATCACCAGACAGTTACTGGCAAGATTAAAATTGCAACTCGGTCTAGCGGAAAAGCAGCTTTAAGAGCTTTACACAATTTAACAAAATTCCTTCTCGATATGCGACGTTTGACATGTAGCTTCGCCGTTCGCATCTGCCACTCCACCTTCATCCCACCCAAATCAACCGCTCGTAGAGAATGGCTAGAATTCTCGAACTTCCTCGAGGCACCTCTTGCTCCCTACACCTCACCCTATACTTTCGTTTCTACAATTTGCAGCGAGTCTCGTCAAGCAGTGAAAATATTCTTATACTACTCGCCTCAGCCCAAACCACGAATCTTGCTAGCATCTCAATTGTTCATGGTCCTGGTGGCTTGAAATTCGTTTCTAGCATGATAAAGGCATACCTATGCCATTGATACTTAAAGTGAAAGTAATTTCCCGGCGAGCTTTTTGAGGGAGATTTTACTTTCAAAGGTTCTGTTCTCGTGTTGGAGTTGATACGTGTAGAGGATAGAATAGGGGGCGGGGTAGAAATTAGATCAGGCGGGGTAATTTAGCGAGGCTGTGCCAGGCACACTCCGACTTCGACTCTTACTCACACTGTATAGGGTGAATTCGATTGTACAGTACCGCATTGTGTAGATATACTTTCAAAACCTAGGTACATTGCATAGAACTTTTGAATTTGAATTCTTATGCACAATACTCGAGCAGCCCTACACCGAAGTGTAAGGATTAATAACACTCCTTTGCATTTCTCAAATCTCCATCTCTTCTTGCGAACACCTCTCGACTCCCTCATTCTTTCCTCATTCTGTGTTTCTGGTCTCTGCATCACAGAATCATCTCCTTGTCTCCAAATAGAACCTAATATCCACTTCTTAATCTTCCACATGTCATCTGCCTCATCCCTCTCAAGCTCGATATCATACTCCCCCCTCGTCAACAACTTTGGGCCATCTGGCGCCTTTCCCCAGCCCGGGGACAATGCTGCACCAACGCATAACCTTTCAACTGCGACGTATCTGCTCCCTCCTTGTTAAGAACAAGAATGTCGCGGATCATGTGCGTAGTGTCCATGGGTCCCACATGAGCGAGGACTGTTTCCTGAGATTTACGCCCTGTACTGTGAGGTGCGGTGGAATAAAACTGTAGCCTGAATAAATGTAACCATCGAAGTAGGAGTAGGAGTTTGTGAATTAAGTCCGCTCCGTAAAAGGGCGGGCAGTACCCCGGATCTGCACCAAGCCCATCAAATACACCCTGTCATGCCGACAAGAGTAGTTCCAGGGTCCAGTAAACATTTGATGGGGGCTCAACTAAAATCTGTAGCTTCTCGATCATGTATCGAGCAAATTCTCTCAGATCATGAAGAAGTTCGCAACGGTGACGGCACGCAGGCGAAAGAAATAGTGGTGTTGCAGGATTTGGTTTGGGCTTTGCCTATTCCCATCCCAGGGATCGGATTCAAAACGAACCTTCTTTGCCAACCTCTCTCTCTGTATCTCAAAAATTTGTTTGTTGTTCGCTTTTTTCGAGTGGAGTTATGTATACAAAGTGATAATACAAATATTGGAAGCAACCATTCAACTTCGATCTGAAACTCCTTACTCCTCAATGAAAATGCAAATGCCGATGTCTGGTTATGAAAATTCTCTCCCTCAAGCCTCTGGCTTGACTATCTTTGCCTTCTTAACACTTTTCCAACCCATGCCCCAGCACACAGCAAAGCCCGTGGCCGCGGATCCAGCAGCAAGGTAAAAGACACGATTGATCGCTCGATCGTACGCGAGCAAAACTCCTCGAAGAAGGGCTTTCGGGACAACTTCTCTGAAGTTAGAGGCACCAGCAGCAATGACAGCGTGTACATCTATCCCAGGAGCGAAGACTGGAAGTTCATGGGTCAAGGTAGTCGAGAAGATGGTTTGTGCGAAGGAGAGGAATAATGCTGCTCCCATGTTTTGACAAAACATCAGAACGCTCATCCCTACTGGAATGTCTTGAGGTGCGAGATTATTTTGTATCGCGAGAATAGGCTTAGTCTGTTAGCCGAGAAGATTCTAGCTCATGAGATTTATTGACTTGCCATTTGGATCGTGAGGCCACGGCCCACTCCAGCGAAGACTTGATACCCTATCCACTTCCCAGTATTCGAGGTTGAAACGAGAGTACTTATCAAACCAGTTCCAATAGAGGTCATTACAGTACCAACAATGATGAAGGGTAGATAATACCCCACACGACCGACTAATCATCCGTCAGCTTTCAATGTTTCACTGATCTCCCAGACAATGAAGTTACCTAAACCTCCAGCTGCGATACCAAACAGCATCTGAGAGAGAATCGAAGGTAGGAGGTAAACGCCGCTCAACATAGGTGAAACTCCCTTGTCAGCCTGGAAATAAATCGCCATGTAGTAACTAGTGGTAATCATGCAAGCGGCAGAGAATAACATGGCCAAGCAGCTCGAGGCAATGATTCGCCTCGTGATCATGGACAACGGGATCATGGCTTGATCACCTACGCGCGATTCCCAGATGAAAAATAGCGCGATTGTACCAGCGGCCCCGCAGAAGAGCCCGATGACCGTCGCACTGTCCCAGCGATAGGTATTGCCGCCCCATTCGAGGGCTAAGAGGAACATGATTGCGGCTGGTGCGAAGAGGATGAAACCAAAAAGATCGAGTGACTTGAGATGTGAGCTGAGGGTGGCTTTGGTGCTTGATTTGCCGCTGTGGTTCGGTATTTGGATGAAGAAGACGAAAAGTGCGACTAGACCCCCTGCTGGCAGGTTGATGTAAAAACCTAGATTTATTTAGTAACAATGAGTCAGTGCTAAAAGGGACCGTAGAACTCACACCATCGCCAACTAGCATATTCAGTGAGAGCTCCTCCGACTAATGGTCCCAGCATTATCCCTAGTTGTGCAACTGACTATCATTAGACCTCTGACGGGACGTGAAGGAAGTTATCACTCACTTCCCATAAGGATGCCTATGTACACTTCAAACACAGTTTCATTAGCAATGATTCAGATCCAGCGAGGACGAAGAAAGGCGTCATACTGCCCCGCTTCTCCATCGGTATGATCTTGGCGATGATTGTTAATCCACCGTTCACAATGCCGGATCCTCCCATGCCAGCCACGGCTCTACCAACGATAAACATCTTTGATGACGTTGCAACGCCGGACAGGAGAGATCCTAGTTCAAAAAGGCCTAGGAAAACCATGAAGCAGATCGTGGAGGAGATTAGTCGGAATTTTTACATGGAAGTTGGGTGAACTAACCTTCGAGTCAAATCTGCTGTAGATCTTGCCGGCCATGGGCTGTAAGGAGCAGCTATTATAAATTAGCATCTGATTTATCTTTTACATACCTGAATTGAGCAGCCCGACAATGTTGCGGTTGAAGAACCTACCTTGCCAAGAGATACGCACTCCCATACCACCCAATGTCTGTCAAAGAGTGAAAATCACTGGTGATTCTTGGGACTGCCTGTCAAATGATCAATAAAAACTTCAATAAGTTGGGGTAGAAAGTAGCTGACAGTCGCAACAATCGACACATCCAATAGCATGAGAAATGCAGCCATGGTGATGGCTGCTACTATGACCGCAAGTTTGAGCCCTGTAACCCATTCCTCCTCTTCTGCCTCCGGTGCTGGAACAGTTGGATCATTATCGGGGCTTGCGGAGCTTACGGGGGTTGATGGCCGGGCTTCTTTATCGATGATATGTGGTGGTATTGTGGGACTCCCGGAGACGTTGGATGTTGGAATGGAGGCTTCATCTCCTGCGTGGTTCAGCTTTTCGTCATCCATGGTCGTCATATGGACAACAGCTAACTCCTCAACCGTGAAACTGGGCTAAGGAACAATGCCAAGTATGTCCTGTAGTAGAGCAGAGGATCTGTTTATGCATTTTGATGTTCTTGGTGGTTTTCAGTTTCCTTTTGTAAGTTTAAGCGTAACCGGTTGTGAGTTCCCCCGCCTTGCATCTTGGAGGCGCTTTTTATCTCCGACCGCACGCGCACAATTGATGCCTGGCGGGATTTTGCGATTTGCATACTAATTATGGTTAGACTGAACATGCTAGGGTTTTGAGAAGTCTTGAAACTTTCGGTCCCGAAGGATACTCTGAGCTTCCATAATTACCCATTTCGGTAGAAAATTGATGGTCCCTGGGTGAACGAGGATTTCGTCGGCCTTGTACTTTGTAATCTTAACCTAAGTACCCGGCGCTAGAAGGGTTCACCGGCCAACCGCTTATCCCAGCCAACCGCCCAACCAAAAAAATTATAATTTTTATTATTCTTTAATAATAATTACAATTATTATTAAAACATTATTATTTATAGTATTTTCGACTTATCGAAGACTGCGCATTCATCAGAAAATAATATTACTATTAAAACTATCTATAAGTAATATTTTTTTGCTTTAATTTCTTTTGTTTTTCCCGCTCTTAAAGTTAATCACTTATTAATTTATCTTTTAATTAGATATTCTTATATTAATCACTTAAACCCTTTTAAATTTATAATCACTATTTTAAATAATTTATAAAAATAAGAATATTCTTATTAAGAAATAAATAATAAAGTAAAAAATTCAATAATATATAAAAAAAATAACTTATATTTAATAAGATAATAAACTTAAATATATATAATTTTTTTAAATAACTAAGAATATAAATATAAATTAAAAAATTTAAAAAATAAATATTTATTATTAAAATTTTAAAATTTTTAATTAATTTTTTTAAAGTTAAAGATTAAATAATATATATTTAAAAATATAATAAATTAAATTTTATATATTTAATTTAATAAATATAGAATTATTAATAAATTATAAATATAAAATAAATTTTTTAATTCTTGAATAAGAATTTAAATATTAAAAATTATATATTAATTAAAATAACTTTATATTTTTAAAATTTATATAATCTTTTAATAAATTTTTTAATTTATAATAACTTTATTATAAAATAATCTTTTAATATTTTTTTTTATTATTTATAATTATTATTAATATTTATATAATCTTTTAAATTATTAATTTTACTTTCTTTATTTATTATTTTATAGTTTTCTTTAACAAAGAAGTCTTTAACAAAGAGGGAATAATAAGAGGGCTTAAAGAAAGAAAAAGAAAAAAAAATAAAGATATAATTAATCATGCTTTAATAAGTACTTTAAGGAGATTATTAAATTTAAATTAAAAAAATATATAAGTTATTAAAAGATTAATTAATAATATTAATATTTTCTTTTTTTAAGTTTTTAATATTTTTAAAGTTTTTAATAAACTTAATAATTATTTTTTTTAAATAATAATACTTTTAATATTTTAAAGTATTTTAAATTTTTATTTTTTAAATTTAATAAATATATAATTATAAAATATTTTTTATAATTTATTTAATATCTTTAACTTCTTTTTTATTATTTATTTCTTTTCTTATTTTTTTTTCTTTATTACTTTCTTTTAAATAATCTCGTTTATATTTTTTATACTTAATATTTTAATATTTAAAATCTTGTTTTTTTTTTTTTTTAATATCTTTTTTTAGTTCTTTTAATAATTAACTAACTTAATAAACTCTTTATTAATATCTTAAATAAATATTATTTTTATAATTATAGCTATAATAAAACTTTTAAGCTTTTAAATAATAATCTTTAAGTTCTTAAATTATTAATTAAAAGTAAAAATAATAAATCTTATATTATTTTTAAGATTATTAAAGACGGCTTTAAAGCTTACTTTAATAATAAACTTTATAATATTAACGTTAGCAAGAGTTTTAATAATTAAAGAAATAAATTATTTAAAAATACTTAAACGACTTAAAGATTTTAAAACTTTATATTAAATTATTTTCTTTTATTCTTATTATAATATAATAATTAAAAAAAATCTAATAATAACTTTAAGCTTAAATAAAAATAACTTAATCTTTTTTTAAAAATTCTTAATATTATACTTTATAAAGAATATATTTTAAACTTTTTAAAAAAATCTTTAAAAATATTAATTTATTAATTAAATATTTAATATTTTATTTTATTTTTTAAAATAAAATCTTTTAATAAACTTTTATAAATAATTTAAAAATATTAATATTATAAGATTAAAATATATAAATTAAATAATTAAAAAAATAAAAATAAAAATTTTTATATTATTAATAAAAAAAAATTATTTAAGAAATTAAATAAAATTTATAATTATTAAAAAATAATAAATATTATTTTTTTTAAAAAATTTTTATAATCTTTAATTTAAAAATAATTTTAAATTATTTTATATAAAGTTTATTATTAATTTATCTTTAATTTAAAATAATATAAATATTTTTATTATTTTTTTTTAAACTTATTATATTAATCTTTATTTAAAATTTTAATCTTAAAAATAATATATAATAATAATATCTTTTTATTTAAAAATATATATTTAATTAACGAGATTTATTTTTATTTTCTTTATTATATTATTTTTATTTTTTTTATATTTTTTTAAATAAATAACTTTAAGTTTAATTAAAATCTTTATTATTATTTCTTTTTTATTTATATTATAAATATTATTAAAATAAATATTATATTTTTTTTATAATATTTTAAAATAATAAAAAAAATTATATAATTTATTTTAAATTTTTTAAAATAATATAATCTTTATTTAACGATAAAATAAATTAAGATTTTAAATTAAAATAATATTATAAAAATTATTAACTTTAATTTAATTTAATATTTTTAATATTTTTTTTATTATTAATAATTTTATTATTATTTTATTTAATTAATTAATTATAAATAACTAATTTTAAATCTTTAATTATTAAATATATTATTTAATTATTTTTTTTTAATTTTAATTATTATTTTAATATAATATTTTTTTTTAACTTTATTTTATTAATTTAATCTTATAATTTTTTTTAATGATCGATTTTATAATATTATATTATTTTTTAAATAAATAATTTTTTATTTTTATTAATTTAAATTTTTTATATTATTTATAAATATTCTTTAAATAATATCTTTTTAAGATTATTAAAGTAATCAATTATAAGATTCTTTTTTATTAATATATTAACGAATTAAAGAAACAATAAAATAGAATAAATTAAACATGGAATTAACGAAATTAATTAATTAATTATATTATAATTAATTTTTAAAGATGGTGATTATTCGTGGTTTTTGGTTGGGCGGTTGGCCGGGATGAGCGGTTGGCCGGTGAACCCTTCTAGTTGCAGATCAAATATCGCTGTCTAAGCCCTGGGCGGAGTAATTATGCTTGATTTATTGTTCCAATAGAAGAGGGAGGTAAGATCATGGCTCACACCGAAGTCCAGTTTTCAGTCCCACCAGTATTTGCGCACCTTTCGCAGTTCAAGGGCCTACTTGAACACGTACACACCATACATTCACAAAGTCTAGCTGGCGTCCCAATTGGTAAAGAGCCAAGAATCTTGCATCTGAAATCCAAAATTGTCATCTTCTGTCCCAAAATCCATGCCTGAATCTGGCATCATCAAATCGAACCCGAAAGCTGGGTCTCCATTGCTCTCACTCCCCATACCAAGAGCACCATTCGGTTGGCCCTCCGCCTCAGGTGCATTTGTGATTCTGCTCAGCCTCGATTTGAATATCTCCAAACACTCGTTCGCGCTCCGTTTCGCTGCATCAGGGACACTTTGCCCTGGAGGCATCCCACTGGCCTTGGCGTGGATCACGGCGGCAGCAGCATTGAAGAACACTGGTCCTTTGATGTTGTCCTCTCCCTTTCTGACTCTATCAGTTGCGAGCTTCGCGATGTATTTAGTCGCTTGGTACAATGGCTCCCGAGAAGCCTTCGTTTGTATTGACGGTGGCAGCCCTGATGCGATGTCCTCGTCAAGTTGCAGCATAAGCCTGAGAGCTCTAGTCAGCACGATCCAACTCGAAATTGCAAATGTACCACAATCCAAGGGTAGTTAGGAGGTTTATGATTGGGGGCTAAATGACCGTTCATGCATTAAAGGAGGATATATGTGTTCGGGAATATGCTTACTCGACTGTGATGATGGTGATGGCGAGGAAGAAAACAGTCTTGAAGAGTCCGCCTCCCACCGTTTTCAGACATTCATAGTCATCCATGTGTTGGAGATCATGACTTTTCGGGAGGTCCTGGGCAACTGAAGGGAAGAATATTGCCAAAGCATTCTCCAGGCACACTTTTCTTGAGAAGTAGTAACGAGGATCTGTTTGCGATCTGAAGTGGAATGGACGATGAACTTCGAGGACGAAGCGTCGAACATAAAGATCAAGGAGATTGGTTTGGAATGCCGTCGGTCGAGGTAAATGGGTAGGATATGACTGAATAAGACGATGGGCGTCATTACACGCTCTGCTTATCTCCTGTCCGAAACGAAGAACTTCGTCGTAAGAAGGTTCGGAATGGAAGCTGTTGACAAATTGCACAATTGTAAGTCTGGTATGTAGCGATTTGAGAAGACTAATTTGGATCGAACTTTGAGTAAATACATGGTCCGGCTTCGGAGTAGGCATGACGGTCGTGCTTTCTGAAATATCCTCATCATTGATGTTGGATGGTGACTCTGTGTCGAAGTCGGTGGACGTTAACAATGGTGGCATGCCAAGATCAGTTGAATTCTGGACTGTCATCTCTAGCACTGTAGCCCAGATCCTTCTTCGCATCTCCGCCACGAAAATAGGCAATTTCGGAAAGTGCTTTGGATCTCGATGGAAGCCCATGGAGAATGCAATTCGAATAAGGTTACCTGACGGAATCCAGATCAGGTCTACGCCGACACCGGTAATCTGCCGAGCAAGAAGGAGAAGGCAGTGGATTTGGAGTATGGAAATGTTGAGCAATTTCTTCTCAAACAGGCCTGATGTCCAGGTTTGAGCAGAGAACACCCATTCTCGAGCACTGTTGCGTATTTCTTCTTCTCCCTCTCCTTGATAAAAACAGGTGCCAACAGCCATAACAAGGAGCAATCTGACGATGAAGTTTGTGCTTGCGTTTTCCGGATCATTCCAATAGTCGACATACTCTTTTTTGAAGGATGGGATATGCAAAATTCTGTAGACCGATTCATATGTGCGAAAGTATAGGTCGATAAGTTGATCTGCCAATTCTCGTGGTGGCACTTGGTTTTCGAAGTTGAGGCTCGTGTCCATTCCGATTGGAAGTTTTGCCTTGAGTGCTTTATCAACTCTTCTGCATTTCTCAAAAATCTCACGGATTTCATCTGTCTCGATACCGGTAACAAAGTTGCCATTTGCATCTTCATATCTGAATCTTCGAGAGAACTATGGCTGTTAAAATAGGGTCTGCTGCTACCGGAGATAGCTAAAATTTACGTACCATATTAAAAGTGTTCATCCAGTGACTCCGACCAAAGAATTGAGTCTTACTGGGATCACATTTTTGATCTTCAATTCCGGTGATGTGACTTGGCGCGAAGGTTCTGGTTGGGTGATGGCTTCCTACCTGAAGCATGACGTCTCCAAAAGAGGAAAACTCGGTGCCCAATACCGACATGACATCGTCGGTATGCTTGTTGAAAGACCCTGAAGAAGACGCGTGTTCTTGAGGATTTCTAGAGCGACTGACAAGATTCTGAACATCCTTCTCAGAAGGGCTGTCATCAATAGAGGTAACAGGGGTCGGATCCCAAGATCCTATTTCAGAATGATAACCATCGGACAAATTTGGAAGAATGGCTAGACTTGGAAGATTAGGCAGCGAGTTTCTGTCAGAAGACTGGCCTTCAGATGGAAGGGTAGTTGGGCCGTTACCACCAGGGCTTCCGAGGGGACGGTTGACAGAAAGTGGGTTGGGTAAGGGCTTCGGAACATTGCGGCGATTGACAACATTTGAATGAGTCTCTGGATATGTGCATAGTGTGCTCTTTAACTGCATACAGTGGCTGCAAGGCATGCGTCGGTCACATTTAATCTTCCGACGTCTGCATTCGACGCAAGACAAGGCTGGCCTACGCCGTTTCCGTGGTGGAACTGAAATCTCGGACATCGTGGCCTACGGGTACACAGATGAAGACGGTTCAATTGTCCGCGACTTCACGGGTATTTGAATACTAGCTCGCGGAGCCTGCGAAAAGACGCAGCCTTAAGCTGAATTGCGGCGCAAGAATATACTCCGAGTTCCGGACCAATGACATGGCCGTCTTATCCCCGCCCCCTGTGCTCGCAGGGGTATGATTGCCGGATTTAGGGATTGACGGACTTACCCCGTTACCCGGCAGTCTCGGTCCCGAGCTGACCACCCAACTTTCTGAAGCCAATCTAATGGAATATTCTCCCTCAGGCTACGATACTCCTTAGCCAGTGATACTTGAAAGGCTGCTTAGATACCGAATCGATCAGATAAAATTTTCGAAGCCAGTCTTTTGCAGTTTGTCATTCCATGCCGCTAGTGGTTCTCCATTTGAATAATGGTGCTGCCCACCGTGAAGCATGAGAAGAAATTAAATCTTGCTAGGGCTAAGATTCAGGCAAGATTTAATTGAAGCTGATGACGCTTCTTCAATTTGATATATCATACAAGCACTAGCCGTCTCAATACCGGGGACAAAAGTGAAGACAGTATCCGCAACGTACTGTATATGTGAGGCACATCATTCTTCCCTTGCCGCGAGTAAATGGAAATGTCTTGCAATCCAAGTAAACAGCGAAACAGGATGGACATGAAACCGCTCTCTTTACTTGCATGTCTTCACAACCAGATCTGAGGGACAGTTCTGGCCGTTACTGACGATTATATCGAGAAACACAGTAGGTTGATGAATTTGTACCCATAAGGGCGCATTTATCTCCCAAATAACCGCAGAGCTCAAGCCAGCAGTAATGATAGAACCAGGTCGATACGTAGGATACTCTACTATTCCCTTCGGCGATTCAGACCGTTCAGGTGGAGGTAAAGAGTACATCAGTCTAGAGATCAACCCT